>Ga0101942_100084_pt1 | contig 61664 bp, 67 predicted proteins | sample DewCreD2012metaG_4_FD_75243 | JGI IMG/M metagenome (GOLD analysis project Ga0101942, IMG submission 75243) | Hot spring sediment bacterial and archeal communities from British Columbia, Canada, to study Microbial Dark Matter (Phase II) - Dewar... ...
ATTCTCCTATTAATTGAGAAGTAGAAATATTCTGTTTCGAAACATAAATCTCATATGCTACATTATATCCGTTATAAAGCGCTAATAAAATTAGGATGGATGCTAAAACGAATGATATCGACTGTAATTTGTATTTTGACCACGCTTCTATTAATACGTCGTCTATATTGAACCCTTTTACGAAAGCAATTATGCCGAGGAATAAGATTATTGCAATTGAAAACAATTGACTTAAATTTAGAAAAGAAAGAAGAGCGTATAATATAAACAATATTCCTGGAATTCCTATTATCAATCTACGTAAATACGGTTCATTTAAAATTTTCCTAAAATATCTAGCTAGTATGACGAACGTTTCTTCGACACCTTCTGACTGACCAACAACCACACGTTTTATTGAAATAATAGGTAAAATTGATGAAACGATAGGTATTACAAGCTCATCTCTTCCTCCATCACTTACAAATATTGCGCTATCAGCCTTAAATTGACTCAATACTTTGTCCAGTTCCTCTCTTATTCTAATATCAGACTCGATACCTTCTTCTACTTCACCAGATATAGTTGCTATCTGACATTCATCAAACACTTTTTTAGTGCTTAATTCATCATAAAGTTTAATTGCATAAAATAAAGCATTTAAATCTGAATCTTCAGGTGACGATAAAGCAAAAGTTAAAGCAGCCTCATAATTTTTCTCTCTTCCAATTATAGGGGTAGATATATTAGTCACTTTAGTTATATCCCCGTCTTTATCAACGTATAGTATTAATACACGCTTGGATTTTGCAGTCACTATTCTTATTATATCACAAAAATTTAAAATTCAAACTTGTTAAAAAAATAATTAAAATTATTCGGTAGTTCCGAGGGTGTCTCCATATTGTTTGTACAGTATTTGTAATTCGCTCAATTCTAGTTTTTCACCCCGCTTAAATTTCTCGAGAGCTTTTTTGGCAAGTTCTTGCTCAATATTTACAGTTTGTTCAGAGACTCTAGCCCTTATAGATAATCTTCTTCTTGCAATCTCCTCCCTTATCTTGTTATATTGATCTTTTATCTCAGCATATTCCTTTATAGCATTTAGCAGATTTTCTTTGATTTTATCTATTTCTTTGCTTTTATTGATTAATTGATTCATGAGCTCGCGTATTTGCTTTTTGAATTCTCTTATGATTTGGTTGACCTTGACTAGCTCTTCGATTAAAGCTTCTCTTTTAGCTAAAAGCTCGTTTATCTTTAAGTTTACCTCTTTTGTTTTTTTCCTAAATCTTTCACCCTTTTCAAGCAGTAAGCTTTTTCTTTCTAGTTCGACTATTTTATCTATCAAATTCAGCTCTTCATCAGGAGGCAAAGGAGTAGTTTGTTGGATCCATTCTAATTTTGCCAATCGACTTAGGAGCTTATCTTTATCATCCCTTATTTGAGTTTGTAAACTTTTCAGTTGCTGATATAATCTCCTTTTCTCTTCAGCCAAATAAAGCCTAGATGTTTTATAATTTTCAAGTTCTTTCCTTATACTCTCAGATCTTTGAACTTGCGCAGATACAGCTTCCCTAAGCTTTAATATTTCTTTTTTTATGTTCCCTGCTTCCTTTACTAATTCAGACCTTTTTTGAATTAAAGTGTAGATTTCTTTTTTCTTGTATAACATTAGAGATTTAAATTCAGAAAGTTTTTCCTCTAATTCCTCTTCTGATAATTTATCCAAAGACAAAGCGAAACCTTCGTTCTTTTCTTTGCCTGTTGACATACTATAAAATTCCCTCTTGATATAGGTTTTAAGCCATGTATATATATTTTATTTTACACAATTTTTTATTCCTCCAAAGAAACCTCGTCTTCTTTTCCTAATATTCTTTGAATTTCTGCATAAAGTTCCATAAACCCCGACATGGTGACTGAAGAAACAGGTATTAAAGAAGGAATACTTAAATTGCTAATAAGAGGAATGAGATTTAGCGCTATTTCTCTATTAATAACGTTCGTCTCGTTTTCCAAATCTTCCTGTAAGTTGGAAAGATCTTCTGACCAGCTAATTATTTTTTCCATTGAAGATGTAGAAAGCAAATCTGATTTGGAAAGGATTAGCAAGTAAGGTAATAGAAAACGTGCTTGAATAGATGCCGATAATAAAAGTAGTGAAGTAAAAGTGTAGCTATGTTGGGCTAAAAATGCATCTATTAAAAAAAGGATTAGAGAATTTCTTGTTGAAAAAGCCGAAATCACAGCAGGCCCTGTTTCTCGAAAAGCAAATAGCTCTAATTGACCTGGAGTGTCTACAAGTACGTAATCTGGATTTTCATCAGCTATTATTTTTTTGACTTCAGGTAAATAATTCACAATTAGATCAGTAGCGACAATCAATGCACCATTAGGTCCTAGCTTGTATTTTTGCATTACTTCTTCAAGAGTTATATGATCTCTAATATCAACGGCCGGCTCATAACTCAGAACTTCAGCTCCAGGATCTAAATTAACTGTAACGCAATACTTTCCAAACTTCTCTAAGTAATCTGATAATGCAGAAACTAAAGTTGATTTGCCTGAACCAGCTGTACCTAAAACATAAACGAAGTTCGTCATTTTAACGAATCGACAATTGCTATTTTTTTAGCTCTATTTTTTAAATTTTCTATCAAATCTTCTTTGAGCTCATCTAATAATTTCAATTCTTTTTCTTCACCAGTGAATATTGATAAATGCAATACTATATAACCCAAACCAGACTCGTACCCGCGAGGATGCGATTTAATATAAACAGGTTCGTATTTTTCTTTATAGCTCTTAATTATAGGTGCTAGATCTGATTCAGGTATACCATGTACTTCAATATAAATTTCTTTGTAATATTCTCTTCCTTCAAGATTTTTAAGATAATTCAAAACTTCATTTTCGAATATGTATTTCATTTCAACTGGGACGCCGGGCAAAAGAAAGAAATCTATATTATTATGTTTAAAATAAACACCAGGAGCCATTCCTAGCTCGTTTTTTAAAGCTTTTGCTCCTTTAGGTAGCAAAGCCATTTTCCTTCTTTCTTTTGTTAAAGGTAAATTCCTCCTTGAACACATTTCTGCAATATACTTTAAAGCCAATTCATCTTCTACAAGCTCTAATCCTAATGCCTCCGCTACCGAACTTGTAGTTATATCATCAAAAGTAGGTCCTAGACCGCCAGTAAATATTGCAATATTAGGCTTTCTAACCACTATACTATGCACCGCATCGATTATTTCTTCTTTTACATCATCTACTACAAAAATTCTCCTAACCCTTATGCCTAAATTTCTTAATTGAATCGCAATCCAATTTGAATTTGTATCCAAAACCCTTCCCTGTAAAATTTCCCTTCCTACTATAACTATTTCAGAAAAAATCATTCTTTTTTAGAAATTAGCCATTTATAAAGTTCCATTCTCTGTTGCTCTCTACTCTTAGATTGTTTTTCATTTGTTTTTTCGATTAATTTATAATATTCTGATAAAGAGATAGCGAAACCACAATTTTTACAAACGAATAACTTTCTTGCTCTTTCGAATCGAATGTTTTTACTCTTGCATTCGATACACTCCTTCATCTTGATAGAAACATTCTAAATTCTATAAATACTTAAAACTAATTATAAAAAAATTTAGGATAAAGTTGTGTAAACGCAAGAAATCATTGAATTATTCCCTAATACGTACTGACCCGCTCCTACAGGTAACAATACCCAGTTCTTTTCAAAAGTGCTATAATAATAAAAGAGCCAATAATGGTCTTTGGTATTCTTTACTCCTAATATTGATATTACGAAGGCCATCGATTTGTCTGCAGGACCTTGAGCACCTGTGTATGTTGGCTTTGCAGGATTGCTATAATCTACCCATTCTACTTGACCGTTAGTAACTTGTATAAGATAATCTAAAAACGTGGAACCTGCAGGTGTTGTTCCGTTATACCATCTTTTAGTTCCGTTCCCGAAATCTATTAATAAGCTTACCTGAATATAGACGGGTTTACTCTTAATTAGCTCATTATATTTTGAAGAAATATCGGTATATTGATAATAGTAATAAAGAGTTGTAGACAATAAGATGATGACTAGTATTCCTAATACACTTACAGCATAAATCCAAGTTCGAGATTTCGCGATCATTTTAAAGACCCATTCTTGTAAATAGATATATACATAGTGGAACTATAATTGGTGCTATAATCAAATTCGCTATTTCGTGCATTAAAGCAAAAGGAATACCGACAACGATGCCTAACATTATTGAACGATACCACAATGCACCTACCATTGCGTTTGTATAAATATCGAAAATAAATGTTGCTAAAACAACAAAGAAAGCTAGTAAAGTAATGCTTGCTTTTTCATACAATAAACGGTTAGGCGGAATAATTTTTCTGAATATTTGTGCTAAAGCAACAAATGCTAACTCACCACTAATCACCATAAATAGCGAAAATATTTCGAAACCATATGGATTAATAATCCCATATATAAATCTTGTAACTAGAACAGCAATGGTGCCATACCTCCATCCAAAATAGTAAGCTATTAGAAACATGATCGAATCCATAAGCTTTACTTGTGGTAGCCAGATTAAGGAATAGTTTGTCACTAAAGCAATAACTATTAGAATTGCCGTAACACTAATTTTTAAAGTATGATTTTTCTGTTCCATTGTTATTGGAATATTTATCCAATATTTAAATCTTATGGATCTTATTGCTTAGAATAAGGGTGATCAACTATATCTTTTATAAAATGATATGAATAAAGTGGGCAATGCTGACAATCATTGAAGAGATAGCCAAACCTAAAAAAAGAGGTGCGAAACCATCTTTTACACCTATAGATGTTTTACTCATGATACGGATCGTTGATAAGTATTATTTAATTTCAAGAACTAAAATTTCAAAAGAACTCGAAATAGGTGAAGGAGCGATAAGAACAATGATCAGGCATTTAAAACACTCCCATATTATTGAAGTTATTAGATCTGGGATAAGATTAAATTCAAAAGGCAAAGATATCGCTAAAATTTTAAACGATATAATTTTATATGAAGGATTTATAGAGGAAAAAGTTCTCTATAAATTAGCGCTTGCTAAATTTAACTATTTGATGATTTTAAAAAAATTAGCTCATAAAATAAAAAAAGGAATAGAGGAAAGAGACATCGCCATAAAATATGGAACACAAGCCTTAGTCACGCTTATTTTCAAACAAAATAGTATTTTATTTCCTGATGGTTATCCTTTAGGAGAAGAGTACGCAAAATTCAAAGAATTCCTGCTTAAGGAAATTAATTTAAGCGATAATGACGTCATCTTAATTTCATGTAGCGAAAAAAGTATTAGCGCAATAAGAGGTGCTTACTCAGTTTTATATCATTTTCTAAAATAAAAAATAGGCAGTTAATAATATTGCATCGACAACAAACACAAGCAATAGATATAACAAATAGAAGAACTCTGATGCTGTTCCAGGTTTAGGGGAAAATGTAAGGATTATGAGTAAAGAGAGGTAATTGAATACAATTAAATACCAAGCAAGGCCTCGTGTGAATAATAATATTGATTGGGGCAATAGTAGCCAAAGAAGTATTCTATAATTAGTGTTTATCTTTTTAATGTACATATTGTAATAAGGATAGATAAATAACAGTATAATTCCTGCATAAACTATTAAAGGATTAGCATTAAACATTTGATACGCACCGTTTTGCTGTATAGTATAAAAAAATGGATTTTCAAATAGGTAAGGATAGAAATTCCTCTCGAGATGCCAATGAAAATTATATAAAAAAATCCAGTTTAGTAAATTAATAAAATCATTCCAATTATGGACTCCATAATCTAAATAATGATATTCTTGCGGTAGGATTGTTTTGTTTGTATTTAAATAAAAATATGGAAAATATGTTATTAAAAAAATTAAAAAAGTAATAGCTAATGACAATGGAATTGATAAGATCTTATTTCTTTTTATTTCGAAAATCGAAAATAAAATTAAAGTTATAATTAACGGTAACATTGTAAGTTTAACTGCTATAGCAAGAGCAAAGAATATCGAGAGAAGAATGAAGCCTAAGTTCTTATCTCTCAAGTATAAATAAGCCAATACCCCCAATGCAAAAAAAAATAAACAAAATGAATCAAGCATAACAGATCGAGATAAAGATACGTTTAATGGATCAATCGACATAAGAAAAGAAAAAAGAAGCGCCTTCTCTTCACCAACCATCCTTCTCGCAATTAAATAAGATATATAAACTAATGCAATGTTGAATAAAGCTGAGATTAATCTTGCATTGAAAAGCGAATCGCCGAATAATTTGAGAGAAAACGCTAAAATCAATTTTCCTAGCAAAGGATGCTCGTAGTTAACATGATTAGGTTGAGAAATAAGAACAGCACCATCTATTAATTGTGTATAAAGAGGATTTATCTTCCCAAAAGCGTAATATTCAGCCGCTCTAAAATAAACCTCTTCGTCAGGAATAAAAGGAGGCTTTAACATTAAATTGTTTAAGCGTAAGAAAGATGCTAGAATAATACTGGCTATTATTAGAAGTTTTTTATAAGTTGGGTTTTTGAATAATTGCATCTATTACATCATCAAAATATGAAGGGATCGAAGGATAAAAAGAATTTAATTGATCAATATTTACCTTTAGTTTAGCCAGTATATAAAATATGTTAACTATCTCATCTGCTTTTTTAGATACACAGCTTCCTCCAAGGATTCTACCACTAGCATCTAAGATTAGTTTCAAATAGCCTACAGAATTATCTATCATATTCTTTACGGATTCATCGAAACGTATTTTATAGACTCTAGCTAATTGAACATCCTTTTCTTTCAAGCCGAAAGAAGCTATTTTTGGATCTGTGTTGATTACATAAGGATGGATTTTATCGCCAAATTTTATGTTTTTACCGATCGCATTAAGTGCTGCAATTCTTCCTTGAAGTTTAGCAACGTTTGCTACCCCTGCATTAGCAAGATCACCAGCTACGAAAATGTTGCTTTTTACACGCAAATAGTCATCGAATTTCAAATCATTCAAATTTAAAAAAGTTGTATTAGGTCTCCAACCAATACAAGAAAAAACTAAGTCAGCTTTAATTTTACCTCCTTCAAATTCTACATAAATATCCTTATCATTACTATGAATTTTTTTAACCTCTTTGCTTAATATGATGTTAATTCCCTTATTTTTAAGGATTTCTGAATAAAATTGAGATATATCTTCATCTTCAAGGCTTAGTATTCTTTCTTTCTTCTCTATTATCGTAACTTTTGAACCTAAATTGTTAAAAATTTCTGCAATTTCTACCCCTTCAGGCCCTGCACCAATTATAACGACATTCTCATATGAACCTTCTAAAGAGAGAAGTTCATCGCTATAATGTATAAGATTTGAAAAGTCAAAATCTAAACTGATCGGCAAAGAGCCTGTGCAAATAATTATTTTATCATTTTGATTATAAAAAATAGTTTTATTTTTTAAAACTAACTTATAATCATAAACAATAGCTTTATCATTGATTATCTCTACATCATTTCTTTCTAATAGATCTTCATAATTTTTCTTTAGATTAATAATTATATTTTTTGTATCTTTTATTATTTTATCTAAATCTTTTTCTTTTTTACTTCTTTCTAATAAAATTTTACTAGGAATGCACGTTTTATTTAAAAAATTACCTCCAATCGTTTCATCTATTAATGACGTTTTGATACCATTAAAAGCTAAAGTTAACGATGCGCTGATACCTGCGATTCCTCCTCCTATAACATAGGCTTTCATAAAATAAGAATTACGAAAGAATATTTTTTCCTATGTCATTAATATCCAGTGGAAGAATTATTAGAGAAGATAAAAAGAGGAGAAATAAAACTTTATGAAATAGAGGAATACACAAAAGATGTTAACAAAGCAAGTGAGATTAGAAGAAAATTTCTTGAAGAAACCTTAAAAATAAACCTAGAATATTTGGGGAAATACTCGATCGATCTAAATCTGACATATAAAAAGAATATTGAAAACGCAATAGGTTGTGTACAAATACCTTTGGGAATTGCAGGACCTTTATTGATAAATGGTGATTATGCAAAAGGATTATATTATATTCCTCTCGCTACAACAGAGGGTGCCTTAGTAGCAAGTGTGAACAGAGGATGCTCTATTTTAACAGCTTCTGAGGGTGTTAGAACAAAAATCCTTGATGATAAGATGACAAGAGCTCCTCTTTTCAAGGTTAAGAATGTAGGTAGAGCCTTAGAAATAATAGATTGGATAAATGAACATTTTCAGGAATTGAAAGAAAAATTTGAAGAAGGATCGAGGCATCTTAGACTCAAGTCAATAAAACCTTGGATAATTGGAACCAATCTATGGTTAAGACTTGAAGCCGAAACAGGAGATGCAATGGGTATGAATATGGTAACCATAGCAAGCGATAGATTTGCTAAATTCTTAATTGAAAAAAATCCTGATCTAGAATTAACAGCGCTAAGTGGAAATTTATGTACTGATAAAAAAGCAGGCTCCATTAATTGGTTGCTAGGTAGAGGTAAAAGTGTAATCGCAGAAGCTTTCATTGCTGAAGAAATTCTAGAAAATAAATTAAAAGTCACATCTAAGAAAATTGAAGAGGTAAATAATAGAAAAAATATTCTAGGTAGCGCTTTTGCACATGCTTATGGATTGAACGCACATATCGCTAACATAGTTGCTGCTATTTTCTTGGCTACAGGCCAAGATGCAGCTCAAATAACTGAATCGTCAATGGGCATAACCTATGCTGAAGCAAGCGACAAAGGCCTGTATGTATCTATTTATTTACCTTCATTGGAAGTTGGAACAGTGGGAGGAGGTACACATTTACCAACACAAAGAGAGGCTTTAAGAATCATGGGTTGTGAAGGATCAGGACTCTATGCAGGTCACAATGCTAAAAAATTCGCGGAGATAATAGCTAGCGCATGTTTAGCCGGAGAGCTTTCTCTTTTGATTGCATTAGCTAAGAATGAGTTAGCTAGATCCCATGAGAAATTAGGAAGAGCAAAAAGTTGAGCAGTGCTTTTATAATAAAAAGAGCTATTAGAAGAATAATAAGGGCATGGCTCAGGCCAAGTTCTTTTTTGATTGAATTCAGCATCGAATATGATACAGTTGGACCCTTGATACTGGGAATTCTATATTTTCTCTTCGGAATTATATTTATGATATTGAGAATGCTTACAGCAAAATTAGATTATACCATCATACTCTTAAACGGATCATTGAATTTAATAGAATTTATACTTACACCATTAATTTTATTAGCGTTTATTAGTATATATAAAATAAAAATTTACTTGAAAAGAGATTTTGCTTTGATATGTTATAGTTTTTCGATTAAAAATATATTATATATAGTCAATATTTTTTTGGGTTCTATTTATTTATTTTTATATAATATTCCTCTAATTCTTTTAACTACCCAATTGATATTAGTAATATCAATAACTTGGTCTCTCACGTTGCAATATTATTATCTAAGAGCAGATAAAGGAATACGCTCCTTCTCATTATTGTTCGTTGTTCTACTCGCATGGATGAGTGTATTTACAATACTCCAAATTATCTCTTTTGCTTTGGAGAAAATTGGTTTTTATAAAATTACTTGATGGAAAATAAAGAATTTTTTTAAAAAATTCCATGAGAAGATTAATTTAATATTTACAGGCAGAAGTTTATTCGTGGCAATAAAAAGATTGACTTTAAAAGATTTGGAAGAAAGAATGCAGCTTGTTTCCCATGAAATAGCTAAACTAAATACCGAATTGGCTCAAGTAAAAGATGAATCTAAAAAAGCAGGAAAAATGGATACCAAAATCGAGGATCTTTCTAAAAGAGTTGAAAAAGTCGAAAAGAATCTTGATGAAATATATAATTATCTTCAAAGGCTTTACGAATATTTAATCAAGCACCTTTAAGAATCTTTCCAAAATAGGAACCTGGAAAAGGATGTTTCATTATCTCGCGTAATAGCACAGTAGCATAGCAACCTCTATAAAGTGCAAAACTTAATTGAACAGCATGGGTATTAAAAATTTCATCTTTAATTATCCTATAACTGAGCTTAATTAATGGTTTTAAGTCTATTCTCCTATATGAACCCTTTAATCCTATGAATTTATCACGTAACCAAATCTTAAAGTCAGAAGGCCTGATGCCCTCACCGATTAAGATTTCACGGATTAAATCTCCCATAATTCCACCGCTAATCTTAACTTTATAACCTAAGACAGGCAATACTATAGCTATCCTATCTTTACTTAACAACTCTTTGGCTCTTTCTTTAGTTATTCCACTCCCTACGATTAATGAAAAGAATACAGGCACGCCTGCATCTAGAGGTGATACTAAATCGCCTTCTTCTATACTGAACATTTTCATACATATCCTTTTAGATAAGAAACGATTGAAGAGGTAAGACGAATAAGCTTCAATGAATAATCTCAAAGCAAGAGTAGGTAATTTAGCTAGGGCACCGAGAAAGTCATTTGGATTATGCAGAAGATGCTCTAGAACAATTCGTTCATATAATAATTCTTCGGGGAAATACTTTAAGGTCTCTTTTGGATCATGGGTATCTAAAAATATCTTTCTAGCTAATATACGCTCTTCAGATTCTAAGGGATCGATGGTGCCTATCAATTCATCAACAGCTCTTTCATAATCGTTTTTAATTATTGCTTCACCTATTTTATGAGTAACAGGTCTAGGTATTCCAAAACGTTGGTAGCCGAAATAATTTGGTATAAATTTTTGCTCGTTAATCTTTTCAATAACTTCTTTTATAGAATCTTCTCCTAATCTTACATCCCTTATAATCAATCTGAAATTATTACCCAAATGCTGACCTAGTCTCGCAGGACCGTAAGCATAAGAATGGCTTAAAATTTCTATATTTTTAAATCTCGAGTTAATTACCTCCTCAACTTTTACATTCCTTAAAGAAAAACATTGAACTGCGATAGCTCTTCTATCTTTTATACCATATACCCCTATGTCAGAAAGCTTTAATCTATACTTTTGCAAGAAAAGATGAATAATATCGTTGGTCGTCATATTCTTTTTCTTGACTACTAGATATAGATAATTACCCTTGTTAGGTAAGTTTAAGCTTATTTTCTCATTATATGCTAAGATCGTGCCATCTCTTAGAATTTCTTCTACAATGAAATCATCAGGTTTGTACTTAATTTTACCCAACAAAGGTATGGTATCTGTTATAAAGTATTCAATGCCCATATCTTTTTCGAATTCATATGCTGTCCTCATTAGGTTAGAATGAAAAACCAGGCATTACTATATTTAAAAATATTAAAGATGCTATCAAAGATATAAGTAATACAATCAAAGAAATCATAAATGCCGCTTCAATTCTTAAATTCACATAATGAAAAATGGATGTTGTTAACCAAGTAAATGATAAAAATAACGGTATAAGATATATTAGAAAATAATATATAAAAACTATCTTGATGAAAAAATTATAATAAAATATATAATATAAAATAGAAAATATAACTATTGGTATGAAACTTATCAGTGTGCCTAAGCAAAATCTCATTGAGTTCTTAATGTAACCGAAAACACTTGCTAAGAAATACGTAAGTGAAATTACTAATGCGGAGTTCACTAAAAATAAAACCGTCTGACTAATTGATGAGATAGAAACATAAGGTGGTAACATGATCATAACAATGGGGATTAACCTACTCATCATTATTCCGATCATTCCGATCATAATAATTAAGAGGCTTATAATTAATGACATAAGGTTGCTCTGTCTATCAATATTTTTGAATAGAGAAATTGGAAACAGATAAGGAAGTGAAAAAACAAAAGAAGTCATAGATGAAGGTATGGTGTGAAATCCTTTGCTTTCTTCAACTAGCATGTAATACATCCTCTTTCCTACATTGGTTAATTTATACTTACCATCATCTGCTTTTTCTACGATTCCTTTTAGCCTTTTTAAAGCATCATAAAATGTGCCTGGAGATATATCTAGTTTTTCTATAAGTTCAGTAGCTTTAAAGCTCTCATACTCCCCGAGTAAGAAAATGATCTTTCTAGAAGTCTCATTAGATGCGATTCTATAGTATTTCGCTAAAAAATCTTCGTTCACGCCTATTAAAAACTAGGCAAAAATATAAAAGGATTTCCTCACAAACTTTTATCTTTAATCTGATATTCTTTTCCTAATAATGCTAAAGAATTATGATTATAAATTCATAGAAGAAAAATGGAGGAAAATATGGGAAGAAAAACAGATATATAGATTCGATGCTAGCAAAGATAAACTTTATTCTATTGATACGCCCCCGCCTTATCCCACAGGAGAACTAACGCCTGGAAATGCGCTCAACTACATTTATCTTGACATCGTAGCAAGATATAAGAGGATGAAAGGTTATTCAGTACACCTACCTATCGGATTCGATTGTCACGGTCTTCCGACAGAGGTAAGAGTAGAAAATATATTAGGGAAAAGAAAAAGCGAAGTTGATTGGAGAGAATTCAAAGAGCTATGCTCCAAATACACTGATATATGGATTGAAGCTATGGAAAAAGATTATAGACGACTTGGAATTTCTTTCGACTGGAATTTAAAATATGTAACGAAAGACCCTTCTTATTGGAGAAAAGTTCAACTTTCCTTTATTCTAATGTATAGAAAGGGCTTAATATACAGGGCTGAACACCCTGTATTTTGGTGTACTAGATGCGAAACTGCTATTGCAGAAGCAGAAGTAGAATATAACCCGGTCGAAAAAACACTTTATTACATAAGATTTAAAGTCGATGAAAAAGAACTTGTAATAGCTACTACAAGGCCCGAACTTTTAGCTGCGATTGTAGCTGTTGCTGTCCATCCAAATGATGAAAGATACAAGCATATTATAGGTAAAAAAGCGAAAGTGCCTCTTTATGAAAAAGAGGTTCCTGTAATTACATCTGCAGAGGTTGATCAAAGCTTTGGTTCAGGAGCAATGATGATTTGTACCTACGGAGATAAGCTAGATGTTAAAATTCAGAAAAGGTTTAAGCTTCCTGTCATTAAATTAGTGAACAAAAATGGAATTATTTCAGATGAAGGAATATGGATAAAAGGATTGAAAATAAACGAAGCACGAAGAAAAATTGTTGAGATACTGAAAGAGAATAATCTAATTACAAAAGAAGAAAAAATAATCAGTGAACAAGGTTCTTGCTGGAGATGTCATACTCCTGTTGAAATAATACCAGAGAAACAATGGTTTGTCGCTTCAACTAAATTAGCTAATGAAATTTTAGAAGTTGCGAAGAAAGAAATAAAATGGGTACCTGAATATCAATACAAAAGGTTAGAAGATTGGGTAAATTCGCTTGATTGGGATTGGGTTATTTCGAGACAAAGAGTATTCGCTACACCAATACCAATATGGTATTGTAAAAATTGTAATTATGTTATTGTTGCAGAAGAAAATTGGTTACCCATAGATCCTAGAATTGAACCTCCAAGAATTGAAAAATGTCCAAATTGTGGTCATAATGAATTCGAAGGAGAGAAAGACGTTATGGATACATGGATGGATTCAAGCATTACTTGCGCTGTTCATGCAGGATGGCCAGATAATTTTGATGAAAGATTATTCCCTGCAGACTTGCAACCAAATGGCTACGATATCATTAGAACTTGGGATTACTATCTATTAGTAAGACATCTAGCATTATTTGATAAACCAGCTTTCAAAGTAGCATTAATAAACGGAATGGTTAGAGGAACAGATGGGAGGATGATGCATAAAAGTTACGGTAATGTAATCCCTCTCAATGAACTTTTAGATAGATATGGTGTAGATGCATTTAGATTATGGGCAGCAGGTTCGGTTAAAACAGGTTCTGATGTCACAGTTAGATTTGAGGATTTAGATTATAATAAAAGATTTCTCATAAAATTATGGAATGCTGCTAAATACGTTCTTACTTATACAAAACCCGTTAACGAACAAATAGAGATAAAAAAGTTGATAGATAAATGGATAATTAACGAATTGCATCGTGTAATTAATAAAATTAATAGTTATATGGAAGAATTCCAGTTCTTTGAAGCTTTAAATGAATTGAGAAGCTTCGTCTGGGATAAATTCTGCGACGAATATCTCGAAGCTATAAAATACAGGACAGCAAGAGAAGATAAAGCCGCTTATCATGTAGCCAGATATGTTTTGGAGAATATTTTGTTACTACTTGCTCCTTTCGCACCGTACATAACAGAAGAATTGTTTGAGAAATTAGGTTATAAAGAAAGCATTCATCTTAGAAGATTCCCTGAGAACATGCCTGTTGATGAAAAAGTCATAGAAGAAGGAAACATATTAAACGCTGTTATTTCAGAGTTGCGAAGAATAAAAGTAGCTTCTCGAATATCCTTAGCAGAACCATTAAAAAATGTAATGATATTTGCAGAGAATTTCATAAATATACTAGAAGAAGGTTATGAAGATATCAAAAATATACTTAGAATTGAGAATCTACAAATTAAAAAAGAAGGTATTGGGGAGCGAGCAAGCGAAAAAATAAAGGGCATATCTTATACAATCATCGCTTCTTGAAAGCTTCTTTCTTTATTCCTGCATCTCTTCTTTCTCCTTCAGTATATTCGAAAATATTTTTGAAAATTCTTTCATGCTCTTCAGTGAATATCACTTTCTTACTTTCCATGAAACGCTTAGCTGTTTCAATTGCTGATTCAAGATAAATTTCATATCCTTCCTTTTCATATCCTGACCACATTGTGAAGCTGGGAATTGATCTATCCAAAAAATAGAGAATGTGAGAAGAAAATCCTACGCTCAAACCGCTAAAAATCATCGCTGAAATAGAAGTTTTGGAATGATCTCCCAAGAAAGCGCCTAGTTTACGCATACCTGTTCTCTCTAAACCTTTTAGATTATCATACTTGATTTCACCATATGTATTTTTAATGTTAGAAAAGACTGTATGAGCACCAATATTAACCCATTCGCCTATATAGGAATCACCTATGTAACTTTGATGTCTGCTATTAGTATAGTCTAAGATAATTGAATTGGTTATTTCTCCTCCTATTGTACAATGCTTTCCTATGTAAGATCTACGTATATTTGAACCAGTTACTATAAGCGTCGAATCACCTATATATGTGGGTCCTTCAATTCTTGAAAACGCTTGAATGTATACCGCATCTCCTATGAATATTGGACCTTCACGCGTATCGAACATCACATTACCTTCAATGTTGAAAGTGCCATTAGAGATTACAGGATATTTACCTACGATATTATTACTCAATCTTACAGCTTCATATATATTTGAAAGATAAATCAGATCTTCAAACAGGGTTTGCTTGTTATGCCTAATTATATCATACGTTTTTTCAATCATTTTGACTTCTACATTCAAGATTTCGTTTTTTGATCTAGCTTCGTCTAAGGTGCCGGTATAACCTAGAAGCTTATCTTTGCATTTTATCAAGAAGTTTTTGCTTCTCTTAGAAATCAATTTTTCAAAGAACTTCTTGTCGATGATGAAATTAGAAAATAAAACGACGTCTCCTTCTTCACTAGCTACATCCTTGCTTCCTAATATAGGATTTCTAACGACAACAGCTGTTTCTTCTTTGCTCAAAATTCTAAGCCTATCTATATTAGATAGTGCACCTATTATGAGTTTGAAAGCAGGTCTGCTCAACGTTAGCGGAAATAGATTTTTATATACCTCACCTTCATCGAGAACCAGATGCATATGTTTTAAAGCTCTTATATAGATAAAAAAATGGTTAAAGATATGCGAACAAAGCATCTATTAGTCTTGCTAATGCTAGTACTTATTCTCACTTCTATAACTGCAACAAGAGCTGATGTTCTTGTCGATTATAGTTTCGATAAAAAAAGCATAATTTTGACAGTTAATTATGGAATAAATTCAAATGATAAACCTTTGATATTAGAAGTTTATGTGAATAGAACCCTTTTCAGAGTTTATTATTTTAACGAAAACGAAACATTTCCTAAGTACATCTACATTGAACTTAGGATAAACGGTCCTACTTACATTTCAGCTAGAACTTATAACTCAATAACGGGATGGAGTAAAGAAAATGAGATATATGTTAATGGATCACAATATTTAAAGCCAGAAATAAATTTAGGTAGAGAAGTAGCGCTAATTTTAGGTATATTTACTTTAGCAATTGCTTTATTAGTTTATTTTAAAAGAAAAAGTTAAAGTGAATATATTGGGCTTCTGTCAGTTCTTTCTTCTCTAATTAATAAAGATGAAATGTCCAATTTTTGTTTATCCTTTACGTGGTTAAGGAAATCACTTGTATGTTTTATGTCAAATTCAATAAGCTCGATCATCAATTTCCATATTTTAACATATATTTCCTCTAACATTTCTTTAGGCATGACTGAAATGATCGCTGGATTTTGAAGCCAATTCTCGAAACCTTTTATAGTTCTGCTAATATGTTGACAAGCAGTTCTAGATGCTAATAATAAGTTCAACCTATCAGCTTCTTTATAATTTTTAGATTCAAAACTTTTGACAGCTATTTCGAGTATTTTCTTCTGCTCATTCACCCAATCTTGCATGCTCCTCACGAAGGTTTCGTTGAAAGCCATGTATGACAATTTATTAATTAACAGCGTATTTAAACTTATTCAAAAGAAAATTTTTAAGAGACAGGGTTTAAAAACTAAAGTAGAAATGACAGATAGTTATATTCCCGAAGTACCCTTTGTGCCAACACCTGAAAATGTTGTTAGAAAAATGCTTTTACTGGCAGAACTTAAGCCAAATGAAAAACTTGTAGATTTAGGTGCAGGAGATGGTAGAGTATTAATTATAGGAGCAACTGAATTCAAGGCAATGCGTTGTATCGGAGTTGAAATAAGATCCGAGCTGGTTAAGAATGCTAAAGAGAAAATCAAGAAGCTAAATCTAGATAATGTCGTCGAGATAATTCATGGAAATATGTATGAATATCCGTTACACGATGCAGATGTTGTGACTTTATACTTATTAACGAGCGTAAATGAAAAATTAAAGCCGAAGCTAGAGAAAGAATTAAAACCTGGAGCTAGGGTTGTAACACATGATTTCGAAATGCCAGGATGGGTTCCTTTCAAAGTTGAAGAAATATATGATTCGGGAAGAACACATAAGATATACGTTTATAAAATGCCTCCTACGAAGAAAAGCCCTCTATCGTTCTACAAATAGAAAACTTTCTTCTAAAACTTTTTCTATATAATATATCATTTTTGCCAAATCATGTTCATCGTCTTTCTTAATGAACTTGAGTATGTATTTGTCATTCGTAAAGAAAAAAAACTTCTTTATAATTTGACTTTGCAGTTTCTTACCTTCACTGTTTAATCTTCCATGAGAGACATAGAAATCATAATTCTTTCTGAATTCATGAATTAAGAATAAGATTTCATCTTTTAGCTTATACTTCAGCTTCTTTTTCACAAAGATTTATTTTAAGACATTTATAAATAGTCGAGTCGATGAGCACTGATCAGTTAAACGAATTATCAAAGGAATTACTAGAAATTTTAAAGAACAAAGGCAGCCTTACCATCCAAGAATTAATAGAATGGATTAGATCAAAAAAAGGAAGTAATTTAGTTTTAAGTGCAGTAATTTCTGAATTAGAAAATAGGAATTTGATTAAAAAAATAGGTGTTTGGGAGAAATCTGAATCGCTTTTTCCATTACCACAGAAGATTGAACTCGTAACAATTAAAGAAATGAAACCTTCAAATTTGAAAATTGAGAAAAAAGAAACGAAAGATGAAATTGAAATAAAAGTTATAGAATATCTTGCACGCTATTACAGCGTTGGTGAATTAAGGCTTAGGTTAGACTTTTCTTCGAAAATAAAAGAATTAGACCCTATATTAAGAAGTCTTGAAGAAAAAGGGTTAATAATTTGGGATAGAGAATTAGGTGTGATAACGGCTAGCGATAAATTGCTTAGCGAATACAAGAAAACTAAAAGCCTTCTTGATTTATTTTAAGAAGCTACAAATATAGGATTTCTTGAAGATTTATATGCATACTTGACGAAACCTTCACGTTCTAGAGATTGTAAAATTCTTTTAGCTTCTCCCATAGTTATATTATATTTGCTCGAAATGAGCCAAGGTGACAAGTAAGGATTATTTTTTATTTCAGACTTAACGCTTTCAATTAATTGAGGACTAATTATTGCTGTAGATTGCTTTTCTTTCCTTTCAGCTGTTTTTGGTACTTCTTTCTTCTGTTTTTGAGCAGCTTGTTTTAAAGCTCTTTCTTGTCGTTTAGCAAGTTGCGATATACCTTTCTTTCCTTTTCCTCCCATATCTTATTATTTTAAGAAAACCTTAATAAACTTCCAATCTAAACTCAAGGTAAATGAGCAAAATTAAAAATGTCGTAGAGATACTTGCAGGATTTGAGAAGGAATTAGATAATATAGAAAAAATAGTTGAAGAGATGAAATTAAAACTTTTGAATGAAGTAGAAGCTTTGGCTAATACTAAATCTATGAATATAATAGAGAAATTTAGAGCCGAAAAAGAAATAGAATTAAAAAAAGAAGAAGAAAAAGCAAAAAAAGAGGCTGAAGATATTTTAAGAAAAGGCAGTGAATTAATCGAAGAGAAAAAGAAAGAGTTAGAAAAGAAATTAGAAATTGCTAAGAAAAGAGTCTTGGAAATATTATTATGAGTAACTTTTATAGAGCTACAAGAGCAAGAGTTAAAAAGGGATATCTTTTACCCAGAGAAACGTTTCAAGGTTTGATAGAGCAAAAGACTATCGAAGAAGCAATTGAAATTTTAAAATCGACAGATTATAAAAAAGAAATTTTAGAATTACAACAGCCTTATAAGATTATCAATATTGAACAAGCATTAATAAAAAACATGCTAAGGCACTTTTATGAATTAATTATGAGTAGTGTTTATTCTGAAATATTATTAGCGTATTTTAATAGATATATAATTAGAAATCTAAAGATTGTTTTAAAAGGAAAAGCATTAAATAGAAAGTATGAAGAGCTTTATAATAGCATCATACTAGATGCAGAAGCCTATCTTGGTAGGAGAGATATAATTATCAAGACATTAGAAGCACCAAGTCTTGAAGAAGCCATTCAACTTTTGAGTAGATACTCCTTTGGCAAAGAAATTAACCTAGCATATAACGCCTTCAAAGAGAGTAACAGCATAGTAGCCTTTGATATAATTTTGGATAAAGCTTGGATAAACATGCTTATAGATGCATATAATCGAGCGAACACAAGAGATAGAAAAGATACAAAAGATCTAATAGGTTATGACGTAGATAGTTATAATGTGTTGGGTCTTTTAAGAGCAAAATATATAGGATTAAGCAGCACTATTCAGAGAGACATTATCGCAAAGAAATCTTTTTATATAGAGCAAGATGTGCTTTCTAATATAATAATTACTGAGTCTATAGAAGCTTGCATTCAGCTATTAAGAAATACATATTATAGAAATATAATAACTGAAGAAATAAAAGATAAAGAAGATCTAGATAAGCTGGAAGAGAATTTTAAGAAGCTTATTTACAAAACAGCAGAATCCAAATTCGTGAAAAATCCTCTCAGTCTTGGCGAAGTCTTAGCATATATAAAGCTAAAAGAATTCGAAATTCACAACATAGTAACTATAATATTTGGAATAGAAAATGGCATACCGCCTTCGAAAATTCTAGAAAAATTATTTATTTAATTTAAATTTAACTTTAGTAATTAAACCTTCATTGTTGAAAGTTCTAAATGGCTTTCCTTCTCCGTAGTAGAATTTAGTAAACCATTCATAAAGATGAAGCCTTAATGCTTGTATAAATACAACGAAACCTTCAAGAACAGCAATACCTAAATTACCTAGCACTAATGCAACCCCTACTACTACTGTTGTAATTATTGGATTTCCCAAGTATAAATTTACAACGGAACCCAAGTATAGCAAAAATACTGAATGAACTATTACAAGTATTGCAAGCCTTAAGTAGCTGATTGTATTCGAAAGTAATCTAGTTATGGAATCGAACACTTCCATTGCTCCTTCACCTAATAATTCCTTAGCTTCAATATGCTCTTCTCCCTCAAGCCTTTTAGCTATATATCTCGCTAATAAAATTAGTATTAAACCGATTAATGCTGAAATCGAGAAAATTTTTGAATAAAGATATGCAGGTATTCCTAAAATAGCTTGTTGACTTGAAGAGTAAGCGCCTATATTCATACCGAAGACCCACAATCCATAAAGTAAGAATACTCCTGAAATGTAAAAAGTAAGATAAGCGATTGCTAAGACTAAATCTTCTTTATTCGAAGCTAATATCCCGTTTATTAGTCTTAGCAGAATTCCAAGTATTAAATGGGCTATGCCTATTATAATACTGATTTGTAAAACGAAAGTTAGACCTTCAGGATTCAAGCCCACGCCATGCTTAACCAGTTCTATGACTGGTTGATAATGAACAAAAGGTATTGGAAAACCAAAGAACTCATTATGAAGTATACCAAATATTGCGCTAGCGCAACCTACTGTTACTAACAAGATTCCCCATTGTCTTAAATTACCTGCAGATCTTAAGTAAAAGAATAAACCTAACGCTATGATTAATAAACCACCGCCTAAATCTGCATACATGAAGCCATAAAATAAAGAGAAAAAGAAGAAAACGAAAGGTGTAGGATCGATTTCATGATAATTTGCTGGCCCTTGCATGAAAGTAATATTTTCGAAGGATTTGATGACAGGCTTATTGACTATTAGAGATGGTGCATCCTTTTCCTTCACCTCTTCAAATTCAAGAAAACAATCGCTCGAAAATATCTTTTCGAAATCACTCTTGTATCTTTTAGGAATGTATCCTTCCAGTATAACATAATTCTTCAAAGGTCTTGCTATTTTTATATTCAAAATGTTTAGGTATTGAAGAGAAGCCAGTTCATACAAAGAAATAATATCAAAGTATCTCATTTTGCTTTCATAACTTATCTTAAGTTCTAATTCAGTTATTTTCTGCCTTAGTTCGCCTATTTTTTTTTCTAGTTTTTTGATTTCTTCATTAACAGAAATCTTTTCTTCAGGCACTTTGATTTGAACTAACTCTAATCCGCCAATTATTCTAGAAATCTTCTCTGCATATTCAGTCTTAGATAAAATCAAAGCAATATTTACATCTTCTTTTACCTTCTCGCTGATCAATAAGACTCCTTCAGGAAGACTTCTTTTCAATTCAAGCAAAGTTTTTGAATTTACTACAACAAGCAATACGAAGAACCTTTTTAGATATTTGATTGTTTCGAAATCAATTCCTATTTTGCTAACGAATTCGAGATTTTGTTTGTAATTCAATGCTTCAATAAGTTCCTTATTGAATTTCCTTCTATTTTCAATTAAAGGAGAAAGATTAATTTGCAACTCGCTGATTTTCTTTTTTAATTCCTCAACTAATTCTCTGAAATCCTTAAACTCATAGGAATAAGTCTTTACTTGGACTTTATTAGTTAAATAATCCATTACTCCAAACTCTCTTTTTATTCCTAATTCGTTAGCCAAATTTTCTATTTCTGCAGAAATTCTACTTAAGGTCTGTATATATTCTTCAGTATTCTCTATTCTATCTTGTCCCACTTCAATAGTATGAAAAAGTTTGAAGTCAATGAGCTTAGTAACGACATTATCAAATCTTTGCCTATCAGTTAGCAAAGTTGCTTTGACTAATTTTTCTATAGGCACGATGCTATTCTATCCATTAAGATTATTAAAAATTAACTCCAAAATTGTTTAATGAAAAAGATTGTAGCAATAGGAGACGAGGAATTTGTATTAGGATTTTCATTAGTGGGCTGTGAAGGGTATATTGAAGAAAAGCCTGAAAAAATATTACGTTTAATAAAAGAGCTCATAAATAATCAAGAAATAGGACTAATAATAATAAATGATAGACTTACGCAAAATATAAAGAAAGAAATTCAAGAAATCAAACTGAAAATTAATTCGCCTTTAATTTATGAAGTTCCAGGGCCTGGTAGCGTTAAAAAAGTCGAAGATTACAGAAAGTTAATAAGACAAATTTTGGGATTTTAAGCAATGGAAGTTCTTAAAAAAATGATTGAAGAGAATGCGGAAGTGATCAAGAACAAATCGATAAACGAGATTGAAAAATTAACAGCCCAAATAAATAGGTTAATAGATAGAAACGTTCAGCTCACTATTGTAAAATTAAAAGAAATCGAAGATGAATATTCGAGAAAAATCGATTCGCTTAAGAAAATGATAGTAAGCAATGCTGAAATGAATGTCAGAAATTCATTATTAAAACTTTATAGTGAATACGTAGATAAGGCAATATCTTTAGCACTTGAAGAGATACGTAATAATAGAGAAATTTACTTGAAAGGTTTGGATAAACTTTTAATAGAAGCTATCGAAAATATAGGAGAAAATAAAATAAAAATCTATTGTAACCCTGAAGACAGGAATGACATTGAAAAAATAGCTAAAAAAATTTCGAAAGAGAAAAACATACGAATAGAAGTAAAAGAAAAGAAAATAAGTGAATACGGAGGCGTGATCGCAACGAATGAAAGCGAAACAATCGTTTATAATAATACAATTGAAGCTAGATTAGAAAGAATGAAAGAAGATATAAGAAAAATAGTTGGTGATATTTTAAGAGAATAACATGACAACTACAGTAGGTAGAATTACTTGGATAAGCGGTCCAACAGTTAGGGCTGAAGGACTTGAAGGTGTTAAGATGTATGAGGTTGTCTATGTTGGAGAAGAAAAACTGATCGGAGAGGTCATAGCTGTCTCAGGTGATAGAGCAGTAATTCAAGTATACGAAACAACCAGCGGTCTCAGACCAGGAGGACCTGTATACAGATCAGGAGAGCCTTTATCGGTAATGTTAGGGCCAGGCATTATAGGAAGGACATATGATGGTGTTCAAAGACCTTTAGATGTCATCGCTACGAAAATTGGACCTTTTGTTAAGAAAGGAATTCAAGTTGATCCCATTCCATTAGATAAAAGATGGTATTTCGAACCAATTTTAAGGAAGGGTGATAAAGTAGAGGGAGGATATATATTAGGTTTTGTTCAAGAAACGCCTCTAATTAGACATTCCATACTAGTCCATCCTGAAATAAAAGGAAGGATAAAATACATAGTGAAAGAAGGAGAATATACGGCTAATGATGTCATAGCTGAGGTTGAACATGATTCTGAAACATATCAACTGAGATTATATCATCGTTGGCCCGTTAGAAAACCAAGACCTTATGTTCAAAGATTAGAAGCAGAAGTTCCTTTGATAACTGGAATGAGAATAATCGATACACTATTTCCTGTTGCAAAAGGTGGAACAGCGGCAATTCCAGGAGGCTTTGGAACAGGTAAAACAGTAACATTACATCAAATCGCAGCATGGTGTGATGCAAGGGTTGTGATCTACATAGGATGTGGAGAAAGAGGTAATGAAATGGCTGAAGTGCTTGTGAAATTCCCTGAACTAACCGATCCATATAGTGGGAGACCATTAATGGAGAGAACAATATTGATAGCTAACACGAGCAATATGCCAATTTCAGCTAGGGAAGCAAGCATATACACAGGAATAACCATTGCCGAGTATTATAGAGACATGGGATATGATGTAGTTCTTGTAGCAGATTCAACGAGTAGGTGGGCAGAAGCTTTAAGAGAGATTAGTGGAAGACTTGAAGAAATGCCTGCTGAAGAAGGATTTCCTTCCTACTTAGCTTCGAGGTTAGCTGAATTTTATGAAAGGGCAGGAAGAGTAATAACGCTAAGTCAAAACAGAGCTGTCGGTTCAGTAACAGTAGTAGGTGCCGTTTCTCCTCCTGGAGGAGATTTTTCTGAACCTGTAACGGTTCATACTTTAAGGTTTGTAAGAGCATTTTGGGGCTTAGATAGTGCACTAGCCTATTCAAGGCATTATCCTGCAATAAATTGGATAATTAGTTATTCATTATATGTAGATGCTGTAGCTAAATGGTGGGAAAAAGAAGTCGAAAAAGGCTGGTCAGAATTAAGAAGAACAATGCTTGAAATATTACAAAAAGAAGATGAATTAAAAGAAATTGTGAAGCTTCTAGGCCCTGAAGCTCTTCCTGATAGTGAAAAGTTAATTTTAGATGTAGCGCGCATTATTAGAGAAGGATTTTTGCAGCAAAACGCTTTCGATCCCGTTGATACATACTGTTCGGTTCAAAAACAATACAAAATGTTGAAAATGTTCATCGAATTTTATCAAAAAACAAAAACAGCTTTAGAAAAAGGAGTACCATTATCTTCGATAAGAGCTATGCCTGTAATAACGAAAATGATGAGAGCAAGATACACAATTCCCAACGAGAAATATGTTGAAATAGATAATTTAATTGAAGAAATTAACCAATCAATTAATAAATTATTAGAGGCGATAAAAAGTGGCTAGCGGAGGATTAGAATATTATTCAGTTAGAGAGATAAAAGGACCTTTACTAGTAGTAGAAGGAGTTAAAAACGTAGCATATGATGAACTTTTGGAAATAGAAACAGGAACGGGAGATAAAAGATTAGGAAAAGTTTTAGAAGTTGGTTATGGAATTGCAATCGTACAAGTATTTGAGGGGACTACAGGCCTTTCAGTTAAAGGGACAAAAGCAAAGTTCTTAGGAAAAACGATGGAAGTCCCTGTGAGTGAGGATATGCTTGGGAGAATATTTGACGGATTAGGAAGACCTATTGATGGCTTACCACCTCCTATTCCTAGAGATAAATTAGATGTAAATGGCTCACCTATAAATCCAGAAAGGCGAGATTATCCTACAAATTTCATACAAACAGGAATTTCTGCAATAGACGGCATGAATACGTTAATAAGAGGACAAAAATTACCGATATTTTCAGGTGCAGGTTTACCTCATAACAAAATTGCTGCACAAATAGCAAGACAAGCTACAGTTCTAGGCCAAGAAGAAGAATTTGCAGTTATATTCGCAGCAATAGGTGTTCAAAACGATGAAGCTTCTTTTTTTAAGAAAAGTTTAGAAGAAACAGGTGCAATAAAGCGAAGTGCATTGTTTTTAAACTTGGCTGACGATCCAGCTTTTGAAAGAGTCATCACACCGAGGATCGCTTTAACATTAGCTGAATATTTAGCGTTCGAAAAAGACATGCATGTTTTAGTAATAATCACGGACATGACTAATTATGGTGAAGCTTTAAGAGAAATAAGCGCAGCAAGAGAAGAAGTGCCTGGTAGAAAAGGATATCCTGGATACTTATATACAGATTTAGCTACGATATACGAAAGAGCAGGAAGAATTAAAGGGAAGAAAGGAAGTATAACGCAAATGCCAATATTAACAATGCCTAATGATGATATAAGCCATCCGATACCTGATTTAACCGCATATATTACAGAAGGACAAATAGTGTTGGGTAGAGAATTACATAGAGTTGGAATATATCCTCCTATCAACGTCCTAATGAGCTTAAGCAGATTGATGAGAGATGGAATAGGCGAAGGCAAAACAAGGGCAGATCATCCTGATGTAGCAAGCCAATTATATGCCTCTTATGCGAGAGCACAGGAATTAAGAGCATTGGCTCTAATAGTTGGAGAATCTAGCTTAACACCAGTTGATCTCAAATATTTAAGATATGCAGAGGCATTTGAAAAGAAATTCTTATCCCAAGGATATTATGAAAATAGAGATATTTTCAAGACTTTGGATATTGCATGGGAAGTACTATCAATGTTGCCTGAACAAGAATTGACTAGAGTAAAAGAGAAGTTCATCAAACAATATTATAAGAAAGTAGCAGAGTAGCATGTCTCAAGGATTTGGAGGCAAAGCTTTACCTACAAAGATAAATCTAATCAGGCTTAGAAGAAGTTTAGCTTTTGCACGTAGGGTCAAAAAAATACTCGAGGATAAAAGAGAAGTCATTTTACATGAATTAGAGAAGTTAATCGATGAAATATCAGAAGAAAGTAAGAAAGTATGGAATTTACTTTTTGAAGCATATGATGCATTATATTCTGCTTACATGAGCATGGGTCCTTTAAATGTTAATTCGTTAGCCATTACAACACCTCAAAGATTGGCAATTGAGATAAAAGAAGAAAATCTCATGGGAGTAAAAGTTCCTAGAATTAAACTGGTCAATTTAGAAAAAAATATACAGTATGGATTTTTAGATTCATCGAGTGCTCTTGATAAAGCTGTTAAAAAGTTTCAAGAAATTTTACCTATGCTAATAAGTAATGCTGAAAAAGAAAATGCAATTTACAGATTGGCAGAAGAATTGAAGAAAACGCAAAGACAGGTAAATGCTTTAAAGTATGTTATCATTCCAAACTATGAAAAAATGATTTATAACATAGCAAATGCTTTGGAAGAAAGAGAAAGAGAAGATTTTGTAAGACTTAAAAAGATAAAAGCCATATTAGAAAGAAAAGCAAAACATGGAAGCAAAGATTAAAGAAGAATTTGAATCAATAATAGAAGAATTTAAGAAAATGAAGGAAGAAAACATAAAGGAAATAGAGAGGAAAATCGAAGAATTGAAAGCAAAGGTTTTTAAAGAACTAGAAAAAACCTTATCTTAATATGTCTTTAAAATATGCTTATATATTGATTGGTGTTCTCATAGTAAGCACAACTTTGAATCTGGTGAATGCACAAGGACTTTCTACAGGAGAGGGATTGAAGCTTGTAGCTGCAGGATTAGCTTTTGGTCTTGCTGCACTCGGAGCAGGTTTAGCAATAGCTTATTCAGGAGCTGCATCTATTGCAGTAGTTGCTGAAAAACCTGGCATGAGAGCTTGGAGCTTCATAATATTAGGTTTGTCTGAAGCACTCGCAATTTATGGTCTCGTTATAGCGTTCTTGCTAATATTTACGTAAATAAAAGATATTTTTATTTAATTCCTTTTCTGAAGTAAGCTCCGCACTTTGTACATTTAAACAATCCTATTGTTTGTGATTTCTTACCTTTAGGAGCAAGAGTCCATGTTTTAATTGGATTCTCTACATTATTACCACATTTAGGGCAGGTCACCATCGCTTTGTTAATCTATCATCATCATATAAATTTAATGCTGTTTAAATGTCCAATCTCAATTAATTTGTTATGATCACTGCAAAAGAAATGAGAATTATTGAAGATAATGCAGAAGAATTGGGTTTGAATAGGAGATTGTTGATGGAAAATGCGGGCTCTGCAATAGCTGATTATCTAAAATCAAAAGGTATCATCGAGAATGTTGTATTAATAGCAGGAACAGGTAATAAAGCAGGCGATGGATTCGTAGCATTAAGACATATTCTTGCCTACGGAGGAAGTTGCAAAATAATATTATTAGAAAAAGAAGAAAACTTAAAAACACAAGAAGCTAGAGAAAACTTTGAAATTCTGAAGAAAATGCCAAGCGTAAAAATCTACTATTCTGAAAATTTATCAGACAGAGACATTGAGAACATTCTAAAAAATGCAAATGTTGTGATTGACGGTTTAATAGGGACAGGCTTAAAAGGTAAACCTTCTCAGAAAATATCAAGACTAATAAAATTAATCAACGAAAGTACTCGCTTTGTATTAGCCATAGACATACCTACTGGAATAGATCCCGATACAGGAGATAATTATGGCGAATATGTCAAGGCAAACGTCGTCATTACAATGCATAAAATAAAGAAAGGTTTGATGAAATACTTGAAAGAATTTGAAATCATCGAGGCGAATATAGGAATACCAATAGAACTTGAGATGTTTGCAGGAATAGGTGATGCAAAAGCCTTATTTAGCGTAAAATCGCCTTATTCTAAAAAAGGAGATAGCGGAAGAATGCTAATAATAGGAGGCTCGAATATATATCACGGTGCACCTATTCTAGCTGGTTTAGCCGCGTTAAGAAGCGGAGTTGATTTAGTTTATTTATACCTTCCTGAAAAGATTGCATCGATAGCTAGAAGTCTAGCACCAGAATTCATCGTAATACCCTATAAAGATGAAGAGTTCAATGAGAAATCTGCAAAAGAGATTATAGAATTCATTGAAAAAGTCGATGCTGTTTTAATAGGTAATGGTCTAGGTTTAGGACATGATGATGCCGTAGAAATTATATTTAATGCAGCCGAAGAAAAAAAGAAGTTTTTAGTAGCTGATGCAGATGCTTTAAAAACAAATGCGGTCAAAAAAGCTAGAAAAATTAAGGCAGTTTATACACCTCATGCTGGTGAATTCAAAGCGATCACAGGAATCGAATTACCCTCTTATGAAGAAATGAATAAAAGAATTGAAATAATAAAAGAGGCCAGCAAGAAATTAGGAGTAATCTTCCTAGTAAAAGGTCATTATGATATAATAACAGATGGTGAAAAAGTTAAAATCTCCAGGGGAGGAACTCAAGCTATGACCGTAGGAGGTACGGGCGATGTACTTGCAGGCCTTTGCACGGGTTTAATTGCTAGAACAAAATTAGCTTTCGAAGCTTCAATTGCAGCTTCATACATAAATAAAAAAGCAGGCGAACTTGCTACAAAAGAATATGGAAATCAAATGAAAGCTACAGATTTGATTGAATTCATACCAAAGATAATTAAAAATCTTGATCCTACTTATCAAATTTAACGATAAATTTAAAAATAAAAATTCTTATAATTCATAATGCCTTACTGGAAGATGAATCGGAGGGGTTATCCTCTCCATGAGGATATAAAACAAGCAATTAGGGAAGCTCTAACAAAAGGTGACTATCCTCCTTTTAAATTATGTGAAGAAGTTGCTACTATACTAAAAAGAAAGGGCTTTTATACAGGACATATAAACGTCAAGAAGGTATGGAAATTATATCTAGAAGTTCAAAAAGAGAACCTAACCTTTAACCAACCTGTCTAATTGGCTTAATACATATTTTTTAATTTCTTTCTCGTTCTTTAATTCCCTCACCAATTTTCCTTTCTCTATATATTTCTTCAATAAAGCTTCTACCTCTCCTCCGCAATATTTGCATTTTTCAGGAGGAGCTTCGTAAAATAGTTTTATTTCGTCTTTGAAACATTGCTTGCAACGATATACTTGCTTTCTACCTGGAAGCTTAGCTCTCTTTGAATAAGGTTTACCTTCTTTTTCGACGATATCAAAAGCTAAATCTATTGAAGGAGGAAAAGCTATTGAAGTTCCTACGCCGTATATGTCTACCAAATCCCTAGTTAGTAATATAGTATCTTCATCAACACCACTGCTAAGGATTATTTTTGCATCTTTTAACCCGTTAATATCTAAAATCCATCTTACCTCTTGTAAAAGTTTTCTTATATCTCCTCTTCTTGAGCTAGGCGTATCTAATCGCACACCTGCAAGCTTTGAACCTAATGTTTTAGCAGCTAACCAAACTTCTGTTCTTTCATCATACATTGTGTCGCATAGCAGATATCTAGGAACATCATTGGGCATCACTTCATCAAATGCTAACCAAGCATCTTCTACTTTATCAAATATCAATGTTAACTCATGTGGCATTGTGCCAACTGGTTGTTCTTTTAATAACTCAGCTCCAAGAACACCTGATACTGCATCACAACCTCCTATGTATGCTGCTCTATCTGCTAAAGGTGCTAAAGCAGGATGCAAAGATCTAATACCGAAGAAAATTACTTTTTTATCTCCTGCTGCTTGTTTTATTCTAGCAGCTTTAGTAGCGATGCTAACGTAATGTCTAAATATTCCATCAATAATAGGCTCATAGATACCAAATTCTTTATATGGACCAGAAATACTGAAAACAGGCTCATATAACCTGAAAATAGTACCCTCATCCATTGCATAAACATCAACATGCTTTCCGATGAAAATATTCAGCACTTCTGGAAGACCACAAAAAACTGCCCATTCATAATTTTTTGGAAAATTATAAGAATGAACATCCATCGTGACGTTTGTATCAAGTTTTCCTTTTTTCTCTAAAATTTTGTATGTCCTTACATAATATATGTCGGTTACCTTTCCTGATAGTATTTCTTCTTCCTTTGCTATGAAGAACCTTCTATCCATTAATATTTTTTGTGAAATCATGCATAAAAATCATAAGAAACGTTGTAAGAGAAACTGTTCAATATCATGCTTACCTCTTTCAATTAAGTCTAAAATTAATTTTGAAGAATAAGGAGCAAGACAAACACCTATTCTACAATGCCCTACACAAACTAAGAGATTTTCTTTCAGCTTATCAATGATAGGCATTAAATCAGGTGTACAAGGCCTTGAACCAACCCATTTATCAATAATCCCGAAACCTTTTGCAGAGGGAAAATATTTTATGAGCGTCTTCTCTAGAAAATCATAGCATTTCCGCATTGGTTCATCATGAACATCTGCAAGTTCTAAAAATCCTGTAGCCTTTAAATTCCCCTCGTAAGTATTAGCAAAGGATATGCGGTAATCGCCTCCCAAAACATGATGTTCCAATTTTAACTTCGAATTAGTTATTATTGCATAACCTCTACCTGCTATGATAGGTAGGCGAATCTTAAGCGATTTATAAATATCCCTATAAGCCCCTGTAGCAATGACATATATATCTGCTTTAATTTTACTTTTATCTGTAATTAGATAATCAATATAATTTCCAGTGAGCTCGAAATATTCAGCTTTTTCATTTATAAAAGATACACTTAACTTCTTCAACAGTTCTGTAAAATTTTGCATAAGCAATCTAGGATCTAAACTATATTCTTCATAATAATAAATACCACCACACACATTTTGGTTTAGGCTTTTTTCTAATTCCAATATTTCTTTTTCTGAAAGGATATTATATTTATTAAATTCCGGATATTTTTTTATAAAAGCAATTCTTTTATCAAATTTCAATTTATCTAGAAATACTTCTAGTAGTCCATCTTTTTTAAAATTTATGAATATTTTATTTGATAGATTCTCATACCAGCTTATAGCTTCTGAAATCATATCATAGATTAATTTCATGTTCTGCAACTCTGCAGCTTTCTTGCTTTCCTTAATAAATCTCAATACCCAGTGAGCATTTTTAAATAAAGATTTGAATGATATCCTTATACCTGAATGCTCTATAAAAATCCATTTAAGAATTTCTCTTAAATTGCCAATCGATGGTGAAAGAGCGCTAAAAGTTGGAGAAATCAATCCTGCATTATTCCATGAAGCTGCTTTATAAAAAGGATTTTCATCTATAATTATTACTTCATATCCTTCTTCTACCAATCTGTAAGCTATAGAAAGCCCAATTATGCCGCGCCCTATTATAACTACTTTCCCTTTCATATTGTTTAATATGATAATGTATTAGATTAAGGATAACGATGAATTTTAGATATAAATAACATGTATTTATTATGGAATTTGAATTAAGTGAAGAAGAAAAACTGTTCCAAGAAACTGCTAGCGAATTCTTAAAAAAAGAATTGAAGCCTATTGCTAGGAAGATAGACGAAGAAAAAAGAATACCCAATGATTTCATAAAGAAATTTGCTTCACAAGGATATTTGGGTTTGTTAAATTCTACGAAATATGGTGGTGCAGATGCTAATATGAAAATGGCTACAATTCTTGCTGAGGAAATAGGTAAGAATGATATAAGCTTAGCTACTGCAGTGTTCTATTTACTAAACACAGCATGGAGCTATATACTTGAAAAGTATGGGAAAGAAGAAGTAGTTCAAGAAGTAATACCTAGATTGGTTAAAGGTGAAGCTTTTGTAGGAATATGCTCTACAGAGCCAAGTGGAGGTTCAGATGTTGCTTCAATAAGCACTGTTGCGAAGAAAAATGGCCAGAATTACTACATTGAAGGAGAAAAGATATATATAAGTGAAGTTAGGGAAATACTAGAAAATGATGGAGGATTATTAACGCTGGCTAAAACGAAACCTGAATTAAGACACAAAGGCATAAGTATGTTCTTTCTTCCTTTGAGAAAATTGGATAACTTCGAAGTTAGTTATCTAGAAAATATGGGAAGAATGGGTATATCTACTTCAATAATTAGATTTAAAGGCTCGTCTGTTGATAAAAAATATTTAGTAGGCGAAGAGAATAAAGGTTTTTATTATGCAATGGAAGGATTCGTTACTGCGCGAATACTAGTAGCTGCATCATGTATTGGGGCAGCTGAAGCTGTATTGGAAAAAGGGATTGAATATACAAAAAATAGAAAAGCTTTCGGCATTCCTTTGGCAAAATATGAAGGAATACAATTTCCAATGGTTGATTTGTATTCTAGAATAGAAGCGGTGAAACTATTGGTTTACAAAGCTGCTTGGCTTTATGATGAAATGAGAAAAGGTAAAGCGAGCTATAAAGAGGTAACGAAATATTCTGCGATGAGTAAGCTTCTTGCTCCGAAATTAGCGATCGAGACTATTGAAGAAGTGATGACATGGTTAGGAGGTTATGGCTATACTAAAGAAGCCGAAATCGAAATGGCTCTGAGAGGTGTAATCTCTTATTACGTCGGTGCTGAAGGAGCTGCAAATATTATGAGGATAATTATTGGAAGGGAAATATTAGGAAAAGAATACGTACCTTATAAAGAATAATTATTTTTTAATCCTCTTTTTCAGTTTTTTGATAAGTTTCTCCGTTAACTTGTGAATATCTACTATCGCATAATAGTCGCTGAAATTAAAAATGAGACTTTCAGGATCTTCATTCAAAGAAATAATCGTTGATGATTTTATGATGCCTCCTAAAAGATCAAAATCTCCTTTAACACCTATAGATAAGCAAAGTTTAGGTGAAATTCTTAAATTTGATATGCCAACCCATTCTTTAAACCAATTCCTAGCAAAAACTGTTTTATCTGCAACTACTCTTGCACCGATTAAACTTGCGAGCTCGTTTATTATCTTAAGTTCTTTTTCTTCATGAATATTCTCTCCAATGCAAATTATGTATTTCGATTTCGACAATTCATTATATCTTTCGGATAGTTTTGTTTTGTCTCGTACAATAACTCTAGAAACAGCTATAGGGATCTTAATTTCCTCTATTTGGGCTCGTGAATCTCTTTCAATTTCTTCTTCTTCAAGTTCATTAAATTCAACAATCGCTGGAAGCGTAGTTTCGATCTCTAAAGCGGCTATACCGCTTTGATAGATTTTGTTGACAATTATTTTACTTCCTTCAACCTTAAAATCAAGACAATTCATTAGAGCAGGAATGTTCAATCTTGCAGAAAGACGTGCGGCAACTTCTCTATCTTCTATGGAATCTCCAAATACAATCAAATCGAATTTATATTTTTTATAGCATTCAGATATTGCATTTGTAAATGCCTCTAAATCGTAACTCATTAAATTTATATTAGTTAGCAAGATTAATTTGTTAATTGGTGTATATTTAAAGTTTTCTATTATATCATCTTTATAAAAATATTTGAAAAGTATAAGAAATATTTCGTCATCTTTTTTCTTTAATTTATTTATTTTTGCTAATAACTTACGTAATGATACTATATCCTTAGAAAAGCAAGCGATTTTCATTTTAAATTGTTAATTATTAAATCGCATAATTTATCTGCTAAATCATCGTATGAATTATATTCAATGAGCTTAGGGTTTCGTTGATTTAAAACTTTCACATTTAAAGCCTTAGTTTTTTTGGTAATTGCTTTGATCCCAAGAAAGTTTGCATCCCAAACCTTAACTTCTTTAGGCTTAAAATCACGAATAGGTCTAGCATTATATGCTAGCGCATCTAACATGCTAACTGCAAGGGGCATACGAGCTTCCTTAACGTATAAATCACCATAATAAACGCATTCACAAACTATTCTGCTATCTTCAGACCAAGCTTTAATTGCCCTAGAAATATGGGGCAAGTTAAGCTTTTCTGCTACCAAATAAGGCAAAATCCAATCACTCGTATCTTGAGAAAACTCACCGAACATTAAGACATCAAAAGGTTTGGACTTCCTTATAGCAGATACTAAAATTTCAGCCTTTGCGAATACATCTATATCAGAAAATAATGGGTCGCTAATTAAATAGGCTTCAGTTGCTCCATATAATTCGTTTAAATAAGGAATGAATTGCTTGTCACCTATCGAAAATACTACTACATCTCCTCCTCTAAGCTTTATGATTTTAGATGCCTCAGTTAACGCAACTTTTTCTGAAGCGTTTATACTAAATTTGTATGTTTGATTTGAATCGCTAATCGCTATAGGTTTTACAAATACTGCAATTCTCATTATTCAATAGAATAAGTCAAGTTTTTTAAATTTAGCATTCAAAATTGATTGGTGAACTACGATTATTTGATACCGCTAGTAAAAAGATGGGTTGCAGGAAAGACCTTAGATGAAGCCTTGATCGTTTCAAGACAAGCTAATATGAAAGGTTATCATGTAGTTTTAAATTATCTAGGTGAAGAAATCACGGATGAAAAGCAAATCAGGTATACTGTACTAGAATATAAAAAAATGATTGATATTATAAGAAGAGAAAAATTAAATGCTGCCATATCTTTGAAATTGACTCAATTGGGATTATCCTTAAATGAAAGCTTATGCGAAGATAATTTAAATGAAATAGTAAAACATGCTAAAAATAACAAGCTCACTATTTGGATAGATATGGAAAACTCGAAATATACAGATAAAACAATAAAAATCTACTTGAAATTTTTGAAAGAATACCATGAAATTGGTGTAGCAATACAAGCATATCTAAAAAGAGGTTTTGAACTCGCAAAATTAGTAGCAGCAAATGACGGAATGATAAGATTAGTAAAAGGAGCCTATAAGGAACCTAGCTCAATAGTTTACACCTCAAAAGAAGATATTAACAGAAACTTTAATGAAATAATGCAATACTTATTCGAAAAAAGGACAAGATTAGAATTGGGAACTCATGATGAAAAACTTGTTTATAACGCTATAAAGCTTCTTTTAAAAACAAAGCATAATATAGAATTCGCTTTCTTAAGAGGTATAAGGAATGATTTAAAGAGCTGGTTAGTGAAAGAAGGATTTAAAGTTGTAGAATATATTCCTTACGGACCTTCTTGGAAAGATTATGTGTATCGAAGAATAAGAGAGAAAAAATCCAATATTCTATTAGCTCTTACTTCTATATTTACTAAGTAATCTTTTACATGAATTGCAATATCTATAAGATTTTCTATCTGTATCCTCAATCGAATTACTGAAATACATTACGCATGATTTATTTCTACAATGACTCAATCCTAGCATATGACCTAATTCATGCATCACTTCTTTTTTTAATCTTTCTTGAAACAAAAAAGGATCCTCTTCTAAGCCATAAAAACTTTGTTTTAGTCTAGCTGTGGAGACTATTCCTTTATTTGTATAGGCAACTCCGAAACAATAGTTAAAAGCTGGAACAAATATGTCTTCATCGATAATTAAAAGATAATACTCATTCTCAGATTCACCGAACAAATCAAAGAGTTTTAAGGCGTTGTATTGATTTCTTTCCTTATTAAAAGCAGATTTCAAGTCAAGCTGTATTTTATCGAATAGAATTTCTACATCGCCAATTTCCTCTTTTATAATTTCTTTTAATTCTTCATATATTTTATTTGTCGAATAAATGTGTATCCTCATGGCATCCAGTTGCTTTCTTTAACTACATAATCATTTATTTCACTAACCTTCATAAATAACCAACTACCATTGTAAATCGCCAGGACAGCCTCCCTTTGTTTATAGGCTTCAAATAAATCGAGCCATTCAAATAATCTTTTGACTTGAATACTTTTCACTCTATTCTTTTTATACTTAACCTCGAATATCGCTATCCTATCACCTTTAGTAGCTATGACATCAACAACACTTGCAGGAACCCTTTTACTTTTCCAACCTTTTTGCTTCAAATATTCTACTAGCTTTCTCTCGTATCTTTTTCCTTTAGATCTAGCTGACATTTAAATGACTAAGATATAATTATGAATTATAATATGAAAATTAAGGTCTTAGAAAATAAATATGATCCTGTTAGCATAGAAGAGAAAGTATTCGAATTCTGGTCAGAACATGATATATATAAAAAGATAAAGAATAAGAATAAAGGCAAAGCGAAATTCTATTTTCTTGACGGACCGCCATATGTAACGAATCCAATTCATGTAGGAACAGCATGGAACAAGATCATCAAAGATTCATATTTGCGATATTTCAGAATGAAATGTTATGATGTATGGGATATACCTGGCTTCGATATGCACGGTCTTCCTATTGAAGTACAGGTTGAACAATTGCTGAAGATTAAAACTAAGAAAGATTTAGAAAAGTTTGGAGTAGACAAATTCATTCTTGAATGTAAAAACTATGCTTTGAAAAATCTAGCAATACAGGAGAAACAATTCAGAGAGCTTGGAGTTATGATGGATTGGGAAAATGCTTACATGACAATTAAAAACGAATACATCGAAGGAGTATGGTATTTCATAAAACGCGCTCATGAAAAAGGTTTATTATTTAAAGGAAATCAAGTAGTTCATTGGTGTCCAAGATGCGAAACTGTCTTAGCTGGATATGAAGTAGCCGAAGGATACAAGGAAAAAGAAGATCCTTCAATATATGTAAAATTCAAATTAGCGGATGAAGATTCATACATATTAGTTTGGACTACAACGCCTTGGACATTACCTTCAAATGTAGCAGTAGCGGTGCATCCAAATGAAGACTATGTTTATGCAATGGATGAAAACGGTGATGTTTTAATACTTGCTGCAAAAAGATTAGAGGATGTTGAAAAAGAAACGGGTAAAAAACTTAAAGTCTTAAAGAAAATTAAAGGTTCCGAACTCAATGGAAGGAAATACATAATGCCTTTGGAAGCTATCCTAAAAGTGCAGAAAGAAATTGAACATAAAATAGTTACCAGTGAGGAATTCGTTACTATGCTTGAAGGTACTGGCTGTGTTCACATGGCTCCTGGACATGGTATAGAAGATTTTCAATTGGGTAAAATTTATGGACTTAAAGTATTATCCCCTGTAGATACATCAGGAAAATTCGAAGAAGAAGTTGAAAGATATGCTGGAATGTATGTGTTTGAAGCAAATGATTTGATAATTCAAGATTTAAAGTCTTTGAATGCTCTATTTTATGCTGGAAAAATAACACATAGATATCCGCATTGTTGGAGATGTAAGAATCCTTTAATTTTAAGACTTTCAGATCAATGGTTCCTAGATGTTCCAAAAATAAAAGATATTTTGATTGAAGAAGCAAGAAGAATAAATTGGGTCCCTTCAGGCTCTTTGGAAAATAGAGTAATACCTTGGCTTTCAAATGCACATGAATGGGCTTTGAGTAGACAAAGATATTGGGGCATACCTTTACCTATTTGGATATGTGAAAATTGTAAACATGTTCAAGTAATAGGTTCATTACAAGAACTTTTAAGTAAAGCAATAAAATTACCCTCTTCTGATATAGATCTTCATAAACCTTGGGTTGACGGTGTTGAAATAAAATGCGAAAAATGTGGTTCGAATTCAAGAAGGATTCCAGATGTATTAGATGTATGGGTAGATTCAGGTGCTGCTTCATGGTCTAGCTTAGGTTATCCTGGAAAATTTGAGAACTTCGATCGTTTATTTCCTGCAGATTTGATTATTGAAGGACCTGACCAAATAAGAGGCTGGTTTTATAGTTTGCTAGTTACTGGTATTGTAACAGTTGATAAGGCTCCTATGAAGAATGTATTGATTCATGGCTGGTCGCTGGACGAAACAGGTAGAGCAATGCATAAAAGCCTTGGAAATGTGATCAATCCAGAAGATGTAATTCCAAAATTTGGAAGAGATACGCTGCGAATATATGAACTTTCTAATACAACTTGGGAAGATTTGAAATTTTCAATGTCAAAGCTACAAGAATATTTCAAGATCATTAACATAATTTGGAATACGTTCTATTTTTGTTCGCTATACATGAATATAGATGCATTTGATCCTAGAAAATTCAAGGCCTTTGAATTTCTAGAGCCCGAAGATATATGGTTAATAAACAGAATAAACGAAATAAAAGCAAAAGTAGAGGGATATTTCTCTAGATTCGAATCCTTTGAAGCATTGAGATTACTTTTGAACTTCATCATAGAAGACGTCAGCAGATGGTATATTAGATTGATAAGAAGAAGAGTATGGATAGAGAAAGAAGATCCTAGCAAAGAAGCTGTTTATTATACTTTGTATAAATCATTAAGGGATTGGCTAATCATGTTTGCTCCATTTGCTCCCTTCATATCTGAGGCTATATATCAAAAAGTATTCAGAGAAATTGAAGGACAAGAAAGTATTCATTTGATGGACTGGCCTTCAATTGAAAAGTTTGATGAAAATAAACTAAAAGAAATGGAAGTGGTTAGAGAAATAGTTTCTAAATCTTTCTCGCTTAGAATGAAAAAAGGAGTGAAGTTGAGAAGGCCGGTTATGAAGACTATTATAATACCAAAAGATGAATATGTAGAAGCAATCATTAACAAATATTCAAAGTTGATAAAAGACCAACTCAATACAAAAGAACTACAAATAGAAAAAGACGAAAGCAAAGTCGAAAACATCAAAAAATTATTGGTAAAAGTCAACTATGAAATAGCAGGGCCTGTTCTTAAAGGGATGCTCAATAGATTTGTTAACTACTTGAAGAATATAGATACAAAAGCTTTAAGAAGAACGCTTGAAGAAAAAGGAGAAGTAACGATAGAGCTTGATAATAAATCATTAAAGATTAACAAAGATATGATTAGCTTCTATGAAGAATTAGAAGAAGGATATGGAAGCATAGATACAATGTATGGAAAAATATTTGTTGATTTCAGAATAACTACTGAAATTGTTGCAGAAAGTTTAGCTAAAGAAATCGTTAGAAGAATCCAGATGATGCGAAAAATAGCGAATCTAAATATAACAGATAGAATAAAAGTTCAAATCAAGGTTCCTTCAGAGGAGGAGGAAACGTTAATTAAACTTAAATATGAGTACATAAAAAATGAAACGCTTTCTGAAGAAATTGAGGTTAATTCTAAAGAAGTAGAAATGAAAGGAATATTGATTAGAGATTGGGAAATCGATGATGAAACATACATTATTTCAATCGATAGGATAACAAAAGTTTAAGTAAATGCAAAGTTAATCTTTGCATGCCCATGCACGCTGCCGTTATTGATCATAACACAACTCCAACCTATACCAGTTTAAGTATTTTAAGGGCTCTTAAACAAAGATCGCATCATGCATATTATTTACCTATTGATAAACTTTCGTGCATAATCACAAACAATGGAGTAGAAGTAAGATTTCAAGATAAAACCTTAAAAATAATTGAGTGCTTTTTTTTAAGAGCCATAGGAAACATCTTAAATTCTGAGAGATTCGAATATCGAATAAATTTACTAAAAAGTTTAGAAAGTATGAAAAAAACGATAATAAATCCTGTCACAGGATATTTAAATGCAAGAAACAAATTCAGTTGTCTAAGTCTTTTGGCTTCTAAGAACATCAATGTTCCAGAAACATTGATAACAGAGAACGAATTCATGGCTTACGAATTCATAAAGAAAATGGGTAAATGTGTAGTTAAACCAATGATGGGCTCTCGAGGTATAGGAAGTTTTTTAGTGGAGGATGCAGATGTTGCATTCAGAAGACTTCATGAATTGAGAGAAAAAGGATATGCATTGTACATTCAAAGATTTGTGAATAAGCCAGGTAGAGATTTAAGAGTATTTGTAGTAGGAGATGAAGTCATTGGAGGTATGGCTAGGGAATCAGACAATTGGAAGACAAATGTTTACCAAGGTGCCAAAGGAAGACTTATTGAAATTGATGGTGAACTCGAAAAAATAGCCGTAAAAGTAAATAAAGAATTAGGTCTCTTGTATAGTGGCATAGATATAGCTGAAGAAAATGGAAAATACTACGTTCTAGAAGTTAACGCATCTCCTATTTGGGTTGAATTCCAAAAAGTAACCCAAATAAATCCTGCAGAAAAAATCATTGATCTTGCAGAAAAAATCATAAAAAATAATGGTTAAAAGGAGGAATTTTCTAGAATTTCCATAGGATATTATCATTTATATTAATTTGAGAAAACTACCTTTGAAATGATAACAAGCATATATCTCACAAACGTAGTTGCATGGATACTAATATTTGCAATTGTAGCAATATTGGTACAGAAGAAATTAGGTGTCCTAGGATTCACTATAGGCGTAGGTGGCACATTGATGGTTTTGTTTTCAGTATTGCAAGACGCCTATGATTTAGGACCTACTTTCTTAGCCTATTTCCCTCTCAATGCATATAGTATACCTATAGGAATCGCAACACCAGGATTAATTACTGCACTATTCGCATTAGTAAGCTTCTTATCGACATTCTTCATAGAAAGAGAATTCTACAAAGGCGCTGCAAGGAGCTATTAAAGCAACCTTAATAATTTTTTTCTTTAATTATTTTTTCATGCCTTTTAAAATAAAAGATATAAATTTAGCAGATAAAGGCGAACTAGATATTTCTTGGGCTTCTGCAAGGATGCCAGTATTAAACTTAATAAAAAAAGAATTCGAGGAAACAAAACCTCTTAAATCCTTAACTATAGGAGCTTGTTTGCATGTTACGAAAGAAACAGCAGTTTTAGTGTTAACTCTTAAAGCTGGAGGAGCAGATGTATATCTTGCAGGTTCAAATCCTTTATCTACACAAGACCACGTAGCTGCAGCACTAGTAAAAAGAGGAATTAATGTTTTTGCTTGGAGAAAACAAACAACTGAAGATTATTATTGGTGTATTGATCAAGTCATTGCTTCGAATCCAGTTATAACTCTTGATGATGGTGCAGACTTAACTGCTGAGATTCATAAAAAAAGAATGAAAATTAAAGGAGGGACTGAAGAAACAACTACAGGAGTTATAAGACTTAGAGCACTTGAAAAGAGCGGAGAATTAAGATATCCTATAATAAGCGTTAATGATGCCTATACGAAATTCTTATTCGATAATAGGTATGGAACAGGTCAAAGCACGATAGATGGTATAATGAGAGCGACTTCTACATTGATTGCTGGCAAAAAATTTGTAGTATGCGGATACGGATGGGTTGGAAGAGGAATAGCATTGAGAGCAAAAGGGATGGGTGCAGAAGTAATAGTAACAGAAGTAGATCCTATAAAAGCTCTTGAAGCTACTATGGACGGATATAGGGTTATGAGTTTAAAAGAAGCTGCAAGAATAGGAGACATCTTCGTTACTGCTACTGGAGATATAAATGTACTGAGAAGAGAACATTTCGAATTAATGAAGGATGGTGCAATATTAGCGAATGCAGGACATTTTAATGTGGAAATTTCGATTAAGGATTTGGAAGAACTCAGCACTAGTAAAAGAGAAATTAGAGAAAATGTTACCGAATATACCTTAAAAGGAGGAAATAGGGTTTATCTTTTAGCCGAAGGAAGGCTTGTAAATTTAGCTTGTGCAGAAGGTCATCCTAGTGAAGTCATGGATTTATCCTTTTCACTTCAAGCTTTATCTGTTAAATATCTCGCTGAACATGGCGATAAACTAGAGATTAAAGTACATAGAGTACCTTATGAGATTGATAGGAGAGTTGCAGAATTGAAACTAAAAAGTTTAGGAATTGAAATCGATAGTTTAACTAAAGAACAAGAAGAATATCTCAAAAGTTGGACGCTCGGAACTTAGTTTAAATAAACTTCTGTAAACTCTCTGAATCTTTTAAAAACTTTTTTATGCTCTTCCAAGATTTTCTCATTTCTTGAGGAATGAAATTTTTAGAAATGCATTCTTTTAAAAATGCTACAGTTCTAGGATCACTAGGATAACCTGAGCCAAAATTTCCATATTTTTCATGTAATAATTTTATTTCTCTATCTCTTTCTACTTTAGCTAATATCGAAGCAGCAGAGACTTCTAAATACTTTTGATCAGCTTTGATTTCGCAAACTATTTCGAAATCCTTTTTCAGATACTTCTTCAATAAATCGAGATATTTCTGAGCATTTCGCATTGGAGAATCAATATAGACTTTTTCAGGTTGTAATTCTTCAATGATTTTAGCCATGTATTCGGCTTCAAGGCCCGTGATTTTCAACGAAGAAAACACAGCTTCATCTATTTCCTTAGCGCTTATTTTATAGATTTTATATGATGATGATAAATGTAATATTTTTGAATATAGCTTTTCTCTTTTTGAAGATGAAAGGAGCTTTGAATCTTTAACTCCTAATTCTTTGAGCTTAAATAAATTTGATGAATGGAAACATACACCTGCTATTACCATTGGTCCTATCAATGGTCCTCTTCCTGCTTCATCTATTCCGAGCGTTATCATAAAATAATTTGAGCTTTATTTTAGATAAAATGATGCTATGGAATAAAGAAATTGCAAAAAAGGTTTATGATATATTAAAAAAAGAACATAAGATAGAAATAGAGGATTATGTTTCTCTTTGGGCTTATGTTACTTATAAAGATCCTTTTAAAGTTTTAATAGCAACAATACTTTCCCAAAGCTCAACTGATAAAGCAGCTTTGAAATCCTTTAAAAAATTGGATGAGAAAATTGGAGTCAATCCTGAAAATCTAGCGAAAGCAAGCATAGATGATATTAGAGAAGCGATTAAGGAGTCAGGATTACAAAATCAGAAGGCTAAAGCTATTAAAGAAATTGCAGAAAGGCTTAGAGAAATGAATATAAAAGAATTGATGGAAAAAGATCTAAAAGTTGCTAGGGAAAAGCTAATTGAACTTCCTAAAATAGGATATAAAACTGCAGATGTGTTGCTTGCTACCTTTAATAAAAACATATTACCTGTCGATACACATGTTGAAAGGGTATCGAAAAGACTAGGTATTGTAAGAAAGGAGGCAAAATATGAAGAAATAAGAAAAACGTTAGAAGAAATATTTCCTCAAAATACTTGGCATGATATTCATCTTTTATTCATAGCTCACGGTAGGAAAATATGCAAAGCTAAAAAGCCATTATGCAATTCATGCAAATTATTTGAATATTGCGAAAACCCAAAAACACAAATAAGAGTTTAATTAATAAAGCATAGAGGATGAACGTCCTGAACCCTGATCTAAGATGATGAATGCTGGTATTGCTGAACTATTTTTTAATCGATTCGACTAGATTTGTTGAAATTTCATCAATTCTGGATTTGCACTTTTCAAATAGAGAATGATAAATTGAAAGAGAAGAAAACAAAGCCTCATCTTTATCAAGTTTATTCATCTCAATCAACTTCATTTTATCTTCAACCATTTTTCTCGTTGCAGGAGTTACGAGCCTTTCATCTACTGATTTAAGTGCATCTATTAGAGAAATTCCAAGCAACGTAGGCTTGAAAACGCCCTTTTGTTTTATCGCAAATCCTCTTTCTACTATCAAGGAAGGAAATATTGCTCTCGTAGCATCAGTACCTATACCATGTTTTTCCATCAAATCCAATAATTCAGATTCGCTCAATCTACTTGGAGGTTTTGTTTCATCTTCTATAAGCTTAATTTCAATTATCTTTACTCTTTCTCCTTTCATCAAAATAGGTATCTTTTCTTCTTTGGGCTTGAAATAATCGTAAAGCGAAAGAAAACCTTCCTTTTTAATGTACTTTCCTTCACTTCTAAATATTAAATTAGACAAAATTAATTCGGCTTTTTGATATACCAACAAAGCATCATCCATGAAAGCATTCGCCACGAAACGCTTTGCAATATAATCCCAAATAGGTTTAGCAGCATCTCTAGCCCTATAAGCTGAAATGGGATAAATGGGAGGATGAGCACCATCATCTTGATCTCCGTTTCTAGGATTTGCGATATTATTTATTTTTAAAATACCTAATATTCCAGATTGCTTCACAGCTATTAATGAAGAGAAGAAATCAAAGTCAGATCTATATTTGTTAGTATCAGTTCTGGGATAAGAGATATATCCTTCAGAATAAAGTTTTTCCATTATTGATAAAATTTTTGAAGCAGAGAGCTTCGTTATCTTAGTCAAATCCTTTAAAGCATCGTCAGTTCTCAATGGAAGAGGACGTTGAATAATCTTCAGATCTTCTGAATAATCTTTCACGAGAGCATAGAATGAGGATTTTAATTTATTGTATAATTCAATTGCTGTTTGCTTACCTTTTATGTGATCGCTATATGCTTTGAATTTTATACCGTCTTTTTCTAGAATTAACCTCAGATACCAATATTTCTCAGGTTTAAAATTTTGAATTTGTTTTTCTCTTTCAACAATAAAATACAAAGTAGAAGTTTGACATGATCCCCAGCTTATCAATCCTTTATAACCCTTCTTATTGCTTTCTAAAGTCAATAAACGAGTAAAGGATGCGCCTGTTATTAAATCGAAATCTCTTCGAAAGATGGCTTTATCAACCCATTTCCAATTCAAATCATCTTCAAGATTAGCCCAAGCTTTTTTGAATTCGGATCTACTAACAGAATTAAAGCGCATTCTATAAAATTTTGCTAAAGGACCTCTAATAGATCTGTATATTGAAAGTATTTCGAAACCTATTAACTCTCCTTCATGATCGTTATCGGTTGCGATCACCAAGAATCCTTGATATGTCTTGAAGATTTTTTGCAAATTATCATAAGCTGCTTTGTCTCTAATTACCGTTATTACCTTACTTATTTTGAATATCTCAGAAGGATCAACTTTATTCCAGTCTCTAAAGCTTATAGGAAGATCAGCTTCGAAAACATGACCGCGAACACTAGTTACCAATGCGTTTATTTTCATACTTGTTAAGAAAGATCTTAAGGCTTTTGCTACACTTCCCTTTTCTGCTACTACTATATAGAAACTCATTTTTTTAATACTCTTAGTCCTTTCGAAATACAACCATATTTAGGACTGAAATATGCAGTGAAAAGTAAGTTGAATAATGAAATGAATAACAAGAAATAGCCTGCAATCGTTGAATGTTTCATTGATAAATAAATCGCAGGTATGAAAGGAATAAGCATGCTCGCCAATGGACCTGCGAAATACATTATTGCATAACCAAACTTTGATGCCGTGCTCTTCTTCCTATTGATTTTTATCCCGAAAGTTATGGCTAGTAATCTTATCCTTTCAGGAATCCAACCTATCTTAATCAAATTTGAAAAGCCTATGTAGTAATAAGAGAAACGGATGCCGAAAATATTGCCAAATATGAAATGAAAAAGATCATGCACACTATACCAAAGCAATATCCATGAAATTAAACCAGCTATAAGATCGATTATCATATTTCGAGGAAGAAAAATAAGAATAGCAAGAGAGAAAATGGTTAGAAATGCCAATAAAGAAGTTCCTTTGATCAGATCGATCTGCAAAGGATCAATGAACAAAGGTTGAATTTCCTTTCCGAATATTTTCAAAAGCGATTGGTTTCTATAATTTATTATCCTTTCAATGATCCTTTTGGCGAAAAAATCTCCAATAAAGCCTAATTTTGTTTCGAATTCGATTTCATCTATCATCAGCAATTCCTTTCCTTTTTCTATAATTCTATGAACGTTTATCCATTTTTTGAACAAAGGTCCTCTTAATTCATCGACGATTAGTTCATATTTTTTTATCTCCTTTATCATCAACTCGAAATTTAAAAATTGACCGAGAAGGTATATTTCAACTGAGTAACGATCGTCTTGCTTTCTTACTTTAGTTTTGAGTTGCTTAGGATAAACTTTTTCTATATTTAAAGGATCAGAAAGAAAAAAGAAAAGATCTTCTTTATTTAAACCTTCAAGCTTTAATTCACTTTTCAGTAACATTAGTCTTCCTTCTTACATATAGATATCCGTTTATTACTTTAACCTCGTAAATTGGCTCATCTTCTAACGGCTCAACGAATTCTGCTTTTCCAGTTTCTAAATCCCAAATTGAACCATGACCTGCACATTTAATTTTCGTATCTATCAATTCTCCTTCTGATAAATCCCATTCCTCATGTTTACAATATGCATAAATTCCATAAAATTTACCTTTAACGTTTGCTATTACAATTTCTTCACCGTCTACTTCAGTCTTAACTAGTTGTCTTTCTTTAACATCACTTGCTTTTAAATTTGTTTTCTTGAAGCCTTCCATAATCTTTTGTGATATGTCATCTATTTATTTTATTTCTCAAATATGAACAAATTTCTGCAACGCGTAGAGATTCTTTCACGTCATGAACTCTAGCAATGTTAGCTCCATTCATGATAGCAACTGAAAGCACAGCCAAAGAACCTTCAAGCCTTTCTTCAGGAGGTAAGTTTAGTATTTTACCGATAAAAGATTTCCTTGAAGCACCAATTAAAATAGGCCTGCCAAGACATTTCAATTCATTTAATCTTAATATTAATTCAATGTTATGATCTAGAGACTTGCCGAAACCGATGCCTGGATCTACGATGATCTTATCTTCCTTTAAACCCATTATTTTAGCATATTGAATCTTCGTTCTAATTGAACGTAAAACGTCGCTTACCACATCTTCATAAACTATTGGTTCTTTTTGCATAATTGAAGGATTGCCTCTTATGTGCATGATAACGATAGGCACATCATAGTTCATAGCAACTTCAACCATTTTTTCATCAGCAACAAGACCGCTTATATCGTTTATTAAAGAAGCACCACAAGTAATGGCTTCTTCAGCAACTTTACTTTTGTAAGTATCGACTGAAATAGGAATATCGAATTCTTTGCTGGCATATTTAATTAAAGGTATGATTCTTCTCAATTCTTCTTCAGTAGAAATTCTAATGGAGCCAGGCCTTGTAGATTCGCCACCAATATCGATGATATGTGCACCTTCCTTATAGCATTGCTCCAATCTTTTCTTTGCTTTTTCGAAATCTAAATACAAACCACCATCATAGAATGAATCAGGAGTTACATTAATTATAGACATTATGTAGACGTTCTTTTCAAAATCAAATACCCTATTTCCTATTTTCATTGAAGGAGGATAACTTGAAAAGTTTTTGAAAGCTTGCTTTATCTTCTTAATTATTTCCTCATTTTCTTCTAATGCAATTATATAATCATCTAACAAATCTTCAATCAAAACTGTAATTTTAGAATCATATTTATCTATTAATTTTATATTTTTAAAATATTTTGTAAGAATTGTAAGATTTTGTTTTTCAATTTCTTCAATTTTTATGTTAAATTTATTATTATATGAAGATATCGAAATGTTATTCATCTTATATTTATGGGATCACTTACTGATAGATCATCCACTTCTTCATTTAGCAATATCTCTCTTGCTTCAGCAACTGTAAATACAGAACCTGTTATCAAAATAGGATCATTATAGTTAGTTAGAGCGAATTTTACAGCTTCCTTTACATCTTTAATTAAAATAGAAGGTATTTTCAAGCCTAGATCATCGACGGCTTTTTTCAGCAATTCATTATTTATCGCTCTCGACATAACTTTATGCTCACAAAATATAAATTTCTCCGTTATTTCAGATATATTTTTAATCATGCTTTTATAATCTTTATCACTTGATATACTCATAATAACAACAAACTTCTCTTTGAAATTATCTTTCAAAAAATCGCTTAATGACTGAATTGCAAAAGGATCTTTCGCACAATCTAAAATTATGGTGTTATTTTTATCATTTATAATTTCCAATCTTCCTGGAAAATGAATTCTTTTCAAGGTCTCTCTAATCAATGATTCTTTGAAATCATAACCTAGCATATGAAGAAGTTCAAACATGCATAAGGCTATAGAACAATTATTGAATTGATGATAACCTAACAGAGAACTCTCCAATTCCTTAAGTTCTGAATTTAAACCATAGTAATTAAAGACGTTTGATATTAAATCGCTTTTCAGCTTTTCAAATCTAACGTCAGCATTTTTCTCATCGCTTACTTTTATTAACTCACATCCTATACTTGAGCACTCTTTCTCGACAACCTTAGTAGCATTCTCAATAATTTTACCTAATACTAGATAAGCATCTTTTCTAGCAATTCCAACTTTATTCCAAGCTATTTCTTCGTAAGTATCGCCCAAAATGTTAGTATGTTCAAGATACACTGTTGTAATTGCAGAAATGCAAGGATTGAGAACATTTGTTGCATCATATCGACCTCCTATTCCGACTTCATAAACACAAATATCTACATTTTCCTCGATAAAATACAACATAGATAATGCTGTGGTGAATTCGAAAAATGTTGGATGATAGTCGCTATTTTGAATTTTATCATAAAGTAAATTTGCAAGCTCTAATAATCTTTCTTTACTTATTTCTTTTGAGTTAATCGCTATCCTTTCTGTATATCTATGAAGATGAGGTTTCATGAATCTACCTGTTTTATATCCATGAGCTTCGAGTAACTTCGATAGAAGATATGTAACCGAGCCTTTTCCACCACTACCTGTAATTAATACACAGTTAATTTTTTCATGCGGATCACCAAGAAGTTTTAACAATTTCCTTATGTTATCAACTCCATAACTCATTCCAAATCTTTTTAAGTTATATAGCCAATTCAAAAATTCAGCGTAATTTTTAAATCTTGCCATCAATGCCTAAAACATCTTACGCCAGTAAATATTAAAGCAATTCCATGCTCGTTTGCAGCTTCTATTATCTCATCATCTCTTATAGAACCTCCTGGCTCAATTATTGTAGTTATACCTTTGCTTGCTGCAAGATCTACACTATCTCTAAAAGGAAAGAAACCATCTGAAGCTAATACAGCATTTTTTGTTTTATCTCCTGCTTTTTCAAGGGCTATTTTTGTCGAATAAAACCTATTTGGCTGACCTGATCCTATTCCTAAAGTTACTTCATTCTTAGCAACTGTGATTGCATTAGAAAATACATGCTTAACGACTTTCCATGCAAATATAGCATCTTTGATTTCTTCTTGATTTGGTTTTTTATTCGATACGAATTTCATTTCATGAATTTCTATATCTTTTAAATCTCTTTCCTGAATCAATATTCCATTCACTACATCCCTTATGTTGTATCCTTTTTCCAATTTAAGACCTAAATTTGCAACTTTAATCAAGCGAGTTTTTTTCTTTTTATTCAATATTTTAAAAGCTTCTTCATCGAAATCTTTAGCAACGATCAAATCAAAGAAATAATTATAGATTATTTCTGCGAGCTCTTTATCGATTACAGAGCTAATTCCTAAAACTCCTCCATAGGCAGATTGAGGGTCTGCTGAATAAGCCTTTAGAAAAGCATCTTTAGCGCTTTGTCCTTTAGCAACTCCGCATGGAATTGTATGTTTTATTATAGCGCAGTGATTTTCTCCTAAATCGCCAAGTAAGCAAATAACTCTATTTAAATCAAGGAAATTATTATAAGATAATTCGCCTTTCAAAATCTCATATTTAAGCTGCTCATCAGTAGAATATTTAAAGAAATAAGCTTTTTGATGAGGATTTTCACCATATTTTAATTTTATTCCTTCTTTCAAAAATAAAAATAAAGAGATATCATTTGTCAATCTTTCATAAAAATATGAAAATGCTCTTGCTTCATAATTTATTAAATATTCAAAAGCCTTAATTGCTAATTTTTTCTTTGTTTCATAGGTTATTTCATTTTTTTCTTTTATTTCATTTATTATATTTATGCAATCTTTTTCATCAATTATTATTGTAACATATTTGAAATTCTTGATTGCGGAATTTAATAAAGCTCTTCCTCCTATATCTAAAGAATTTAAAAACACATCTAAATTTTCGAATGAGGTTTCATAAAAATTCAAAACGATTAGATCAATGAGACCTACATTACTTATTTGTTCAAGCTCTTCTTTGCTTTCCCTATTGCACAGAATCATTGCATGGATTAGTTGGTTTAAAGTCTTCACTTTTGCATGCATCATGCTTTCAAAGCCTGTTAATATGCTTGTTGGTAGAGCATTTATTCCATTATCTTTTAAAAATCTCAAAGTTCCTTCAGTTGCGATTATTGAAATACCCTTATCTATTAATATTCTTGCGAGATCGACGAATTCTTTGGATTTTTTAGACAGGGAAAATAAAGCATAACGCTGCATTAGTTATAATGCTCAAATTTAGGTTAAAAATTTGATCGAAAGATTAAATTCCATGATGATTATTTAAAAATTGTGGAATTAAAATTACTTAGAAGAGGTAAAGTTAAAGATATTTATGAATTAGATGAGAAGAGACTCATATTCATTTTTTCAGATAGAGTTTCAGCTTTCGACGTCGTTCTTCCTTCAGTTATACCAATGAAGGGGTATGTATTGCTTAAATTTTCGCAGTTTTGGTTTAATTATTTAAAATATCCTAATCACATGCTCGAAATTAAAGAACCAAATATCATGATAGTTAAAAAACTCAATATGATTCCTCTAGAATTCATTGTAAGAGGTTACATTTATGGTTCATTGTATGAAAGGCTTCTAAGAAAAGAAATTGAACTAGATATTGAACCAGTATTGGCTAAAAAGCTCAAAGAACCATTTTTCGAGACCACAACTAAATATGAGGAAAAGGATGTACCCATTTCAAAAATGGAAGCGATAAAGAGAGGATGGATAAGCGATGAAGAATATGAATTTTTGAAAAAGACATGCATCGAGTTATATAATAAAATGTATGAACGAGCTCTTAAAGCAGGTTTTATCTTAGCTGATATAAAGTTCGAATTCGGTAAAGATGAATATGGAAAAATATTATTGGCTGATAGCATTGGTCCTGATGAATTCAGATTGTGGCCTTTAGAAAAATATCAAGAAGGAAGGATGCAAGAAAGCTTCGATAAACAACCAATTAGAGATTGGCTGATAAAAATAGGCTATAGAGATAAATTAGAAGAAGCTAGAAAGCTTGGAATTAAGATACCTGATCCTCCATCTTTACCTGAATGGTTGATTGAAGAAACAAAAAAGAGGTACGTTGAGGCTTATGAAAGGATCAGCGGTGAAAAAATTACCTAGGACATATAAAGAAGCAGGAGTAGATATTAAAGCAGTTAAAGAAGTCCATGAAGAATTAGGAAATATATTTAAAGCGAAAGAAGAATATTCGGAATTCAAACCGTTACTTCAAATAGGACATTATGCTGGAGTAGTTGAATACGGTGAACATTGTTTTGCTTTGCATGTTGATGGTGTAGGTACGAAGATATTAGTAGCCCAAATGATGAATTATTTCGAACCTATAGGTTATGATTGCGTAGCTATGGGAGTCAATGATATAATTTGCATAGGAGCTAAGCCTGTAGCCTTCTTAGATTATTTAGCAGTTGAAAAAGTGAATAAAAAACTTATAACTCAAATAGCAAAAGGAATAAGCAAAGCTGCAGAAGAAAGTGGTGTTTATGTTATAGGAGGAGAAACGGCGATAATGCCTGAGATAATTAAAGGTGCGAGGAAACAAATTGGTTTCGATCTCGTTGGGATGACATTTGGTTATTTGAAGAAACAAGAATTGATCGATGGAAGCAAAATAGCCAAAGATGATGTCATCATTGGCTTAGAAAGCAGCGGGCTTCATAGTAATGGATATACTTTAGCCAGGAAAATATTGCTCGAGAAATATAGCTTAACAGAAAAGATACCAGAGCTGGGTGGTATTTTAGGTGAAGAATTATTGAAACCAACTAAAATATATGTCAAGCCAATTCTAGAAGCAAAAACTGAAATTCCCATCAAAGGAATTGCGCATATAACAGGAGGTAGTTTTACTAAACTTCTCAGACTCGCTAAGAACAAGAAAATTGGATTTTTGCTCGATAAGTTTCCACCTATGCCTCCAATATTTAGATTAATAATGAAGGCTGGTAAAATATCGATTTCTGAAATGTTCAGAACTTTCAATTGTGGTATTGGTATGTGTGTAATTTTAGATAAAAAATACGCTGAAAAAGCGCTAGATATATTCTCCAAATACAAGATAAAAGCGAGCATAATTGGAAAAGTTATCGATAACTACGGAGTATACGTAAAATATAAAGGTAGGAAATTAGTTATTGCATAAGGAATGATAAAAGAACATTGTGGAGTAATAGGAGCCTATTTTCTAAACCATAAAGATCCTTCACAGGTAATTTACAATGCACTTATTTCTTTGCAACATAGAGGACAAGAATCATTTGGTATTGCTTCATTATTAGGAAATGAAATACTTGTTAGCAAAGAACTGGGTCTTGTCGATTATAAATTAATTAAAGAGAATTTAAGAGAACAAACGAGAAAAGTTATAGCGCATGTAAGATATTCTACCACAGGAGCTACTACGCTAGAAGATGCTCAACCTTCCTATTCTGAAAATTCTGATTTGAAGATTGCATTGTGCTTCAATGGAAACATCGTGAACTTCATTGAGCTCAGAAAGAAGCTTAAAGAAAGAGGATATTTGTTTAAAGGAAATGGGGATGGTGAAGTATTAGCAGCATTCATTTTAGAAAGTTTTAAAGAAGGAAAAGACATTGAGAAGACAATATATAGAGTTTATGAAGAAGTTGAAGGAGCATATTCGACAACTTTCCTAACTAGTGATAGTTATTTGGTTGCTTTTAGAGATCCATATGGCTTTAGACCGCTTAATATAGGTTTTGATAACTTCGGAAATACCTTGATAGCATCTGAGACAGTTGCATTCGATGTCAATGATTTTCAAGAATTCTCATCAATAAAACCTGGAGAAATGGTTTTGATTAATGATGGAAAGCCTGAGATTAAAACTCTCAAAAAAGTAGAGAAAAGACATCATTGTATGTTCGAATTCGTTTATTTTAGCAGACCTGATAGCATATTTGAGAACAAAACTATTTACGAAGTTAGGTGGAATTTAGGCAGAGAACTGGCTAAAACTTATAAGACTGATGCAGACGTTATAGTTCCAATACCTGATTCCTCTAGACCTGCTGCAGAAGCAATCTCGAGAGAGACAGGAATACCTGTAGTTGAAGGATTGATAAAAAATAGATATATAGGAAGGACTTTCATCATGCCCAAACAAGACCAGAGAGAGAAAAATGTAAAATTAAAGCTCAACCCTGTTAAATCATTAATAAGAGGAAAGAAAGTTCTTCTCATAGATGATAGTCTTGTAAGAGGAACGACAATAAAAAGGATTGTTGAAATTGTGAGAAAAGCAGGTGCTGAAAAAGTATATGTTTGGATAACTTGTCCTCCAATTATTTCTCCTTGTTTTTATGGCATAGATATTGCTATACATGGAGAACTTATCGCTAGCAGTAGAACAATTGAAGAAATCAGAAAAGAAATAGGAGCCGATGAATTGTGCTATCAAACAATTGAAGGACTTAAAAGAGCAATAGGGCTTGGAGATAATATTTGCTTAAGTTGTTTAACAGGCTTGTATCCTACGCCTCTCGCACAAAAATTATCTAACGAATTGAGGAATAAGGAGGTAAAAGAAAGATATTGGGAAATAGAACTTAATGTATAAAGTTTTATTAATAGGAGAAGGAGGAAGAGAAGCTGCGATAGCCAAGAGCTTGCATGAAAACGGAGCAAAATTATATTCTTTCATGTCTTTTAAGAATGCAGGAATAGCGAGAATTTCTGAAAAGTTCCATATAGGTTCATTGTTGGATTTTGAAACTATATTCAAATTTGCAAAAGAAAATAATATTGACTTCGCAATATCAGGTCCTGAAGCACCTTTAGTACATGGCATCGCTGATTATTTTGAAGATAGAGGAATCCCATTTGTAGGACCTAAAAAAGATACAGCAATGATAGAAGGAAGCAAATCTTTTGCTAGAGAATTAATGAGAAAATACAAAATCAATGCCTATCCTGAATTTAGGATTGCTTCGAACTTAGATGAATGCGAAAAGGCAATAGAAGAAATGAAAGATTATGTTATCAAGCCAGACGGTCTTACAGGAGGAAAAGGAGTAAAGGTACTAGGCGAGCATTTCTTCAATGATGAAGAGGCTATTAAGTATTGTGAACAAATACTACTGCATCATAAAAAAATAGTAATCGAAGAAAGAGTTGAAGGCGAAGAATTTGTATTGCAATGCTTTTATGATGGGAAGACTCTAGTTCCAATGCCTCTTGTTCAAGATCATAAAAGAGCATTAGATGATGATAAAGGAGAGAATACAGGTGGAATGGGATCCATATCTCATAAAAGTCATTTACTTCCGTTCATTAGTGAAGCAGTTTTAGATAAGTCGTTCAGAATTTTAAAAGAAACAATGCTTGCATTAGAAAAAGAAAAAGGTTTGAAATACAAAGGCATAATATATGGACAGTTCATGCTTACGAGGAAAGGCCCTTTGATAATCGAATATAATGTTAGATTTGGAGACCCCGAAGCAATAAATATTCTTTCTTTATTAAGATCCAACTTTGTTGAAGTTTGCTATGATATTATAGAGGGAAATTTAAGCGAGAAAAAAATCGATTTTGAAAAGTTATCTACAGTATGCGTTTATCTTGTACCGAAAGGATATCCAAGCAATCCAATGAAAGACATGCTTGTAGAAGTTCAAGAAGATAAGATAAAAGAATTAGGTGTTGAATTGTATTATGCTTCTTTAAAAGAAATTGAAAACAAGCTTTATACAACAGGTTCTAGAAGTTTAGCGTTGCTTGCCAAATCTGAGGAAATTCAAGAAGCAAGCAAATTGTGCTATAAAGCCACAGCTTATGTAAAAGGAGAATTATTCTATAGAAGAGATATAGGTACAGAGAAGTTGATGAATAAACGAATTGAGAACTTAAAAAGGTTAGGAATCCTTTAATGGTAATAATATTTGATGGTAACAAAAGGAAGGAAGAAATTCTTAATTCATTAAAGCCAAGAATAGAAAGGATAAGAAGAAAGGGGAGAAATCCAAAACTTTCAATAATAAATGTTGGCAAGAATCCTGCATCTTTGAGTTATATTAAAATGAAAACCCAAGCTTTGAAAAAGCTAAATCTAGAATATGAGCTTTACGATTTCGAAAAAATTGAAGAAAAAGATTTAATTGAATTGATTAGAGAGCTTAATGAAAAGGATACGAATGGAATATTAGTTCAAATGCCTTTGCCGAATTATTTGAACGCTAAAAAGATACTTAATGAAATTGAACCATTAAAAGATGTTGATTGTCTCACCGAAAAAAATCTTGGAAAGTTGATGTATAACGATGAAACGATAGCTCCTTGTACTCCTAAAGGGATAATCGATATACTCGAAAATGAGAAAATTGAGTTAGAAGGAAAGGAAGTCGTAATAGTGAACAATAGCATTTTAATAGGCAAACCTCTTTCTATAATGCTTACGAATAGATTTGCTACCGTAACTTTATGTCATGTGAAAACTAAAGACTTGAAAGAGCATACGAGCAAAGCTGATATTTTAATTACTGCAACAGGTGTGCCTAAGCTTATAAAATCAGAGCATATTAAGAAAGGAGTTGTTTTAATAGATGCAGGCTTTGCTAAAGTAGATGAAAAACCTGTGGGAGATGTTGATTTTGAGGGGGTAAAAGATCTATGTAGCTTCATAACACCAACGCCTGGAGGGGTTGGACCTATGACAGTTGCAATGCTCGTTAAAAATTTAATAACTTGCACAGAATTACAACTTGGGCTTAATGACTAAAAAATTAAGGATTGCTGTATTAGCTTCTACAAGAGCTACGGATATGGAAGCAATAATAGATAAAATAAAAAGCGGAGAATTGAATGCTGAAATAACATGTGTAATAAGCAATAAAAAAGAGGCATATGCTCTTGAAAGAGCAAGAATGCATGGAATCGAAGCTATTTTTCTTGATCCTAAAGGTAAGACGCCTGAAGAATATGACAAAGAAATTTTGAATGAATTGAAGAAAAGAAACGTTGATTTAGTATTGCTCATAGGATATAATAAGTACATAACAAAAATATTGATCGATGAATATAGAAACAGAATTATGAATATACATCCTTCATTATTGCCTGCCTTTCCAGGATGGGATAAAGAAGTACATAAGGCAGTCTTAGATTACGGATGCAAGGTCACGGGTTGCACATTGCATTTCGTTGATGAAAAACTAGATGGAGGCCCTATAATTCTTCAAAAGGCTGTTGAAGTTTTAGAAGATGATACAATTGAAAGTTTAAAAAAGAGGGTTCAAAAAGCTGAACAAGAAATCCTAATAGAAGGTATAAAATTATTCATAGAAGGTAGATTAAAAGTTGAGAATAACAAAGTCAAAATTCTAAAGCATGGGCCCGCTGGGATTTGAACCCAGGACCCCCCGGTTATGAGCCGGGTGCTCTACCTAGCTAAGCTACGGGCCCTATTCTCTTAATTAGGGATTTATTATTTATTTTCTTCCTCTTCTATTTTTCTTTCTTCAATTACTTCAATTAAAGATTTCTTTTTCGAAGTAATTTCATGTTCCAATTCTTCTCCTTCTTCTATCTCTATTTTGCCTCCTTCTATTATTATCTCTGCACCAGGATACATTCTTTCTAATTCTTTCCTAAGCTTTTTGACATCAGTATTCTTGTCAGCTTTTACATGTACCTTTGTTTTTCCTCCCGAACTTACAACGCTTATTGAATATCCTCCTCCGAATTCTTGAAATGACTCAAATTCCTCAAAAATATTCCTGAATAGTTCATCGAATATGTCCTTTTTCTTTTTATTCATATGAAATGATTTATGGAATTTTATTGAAAAACTTTACTGCTATGCTTTAGCTATGTTGTAAAGAATTGCTACATAAGACTTTTCTAAAGTTCTTAATCCACTAGTAGGCCCTCCTTCACCTACTACTAAGTATTCATTTGGACTATGAGCTAAACCGCCATGTCCTAGACCTCCTTCAATGAAAGGTAGATTAAGAGGTGGATCATGAAACATTGAGAAAGGCGCACTCCCAGCTATCGTGGGCCAAATTTCTGGCTTTTTATTCATTTCTTCGATTGCCTTTATCAATGCTTGCACATATTTGTTTTTATAACTCATCCTTGCAGGGTTGTATCCAACTTCAAGCATCCTTATCTCTACTTCCTTAAAGCCATGTTTATCCAAATGTTTTCTTATCATTGGTAAGACGTCTTCAGTTCTCATGTTAGGAACAAGTCTTACATCCATCTTTGCAGTTATTTTATGAGGCAATAGCGTTTTGGTCCCTTCTTGGATATAACCGCTCCAAATTCCATTTATATTTAAAGTGGGAGAGAACAAATACATTCTAAGAGCATCGATGCCATGCTTATCATCAATAAACTGCTTGATTTGTAATTGTTCTTTGACTGTTTCTTCATCAAAAGTCTTCACTAATTCTTTAAGTAAATATTCATCTTCTTCGTTAGGAACTGCTACTTTATCATAGAAACTTTCGATCAATACTTTATTACCATCATTTGTAGTCATGGTAGATAAAGCATGAATAAAGCGCCAAACTGGACTATCAATCCATGCTTTATTGCTTCCATGTATTCCAAACTTAGTAGGCCCTTTACCCCATTTTTCTCCTGATAATTCTAATTCAAAATAAACTATTCCTTTTACTCCTAAATGTATTATCGGTTTTCCTCTCCTATTTTCTGAAGCTGTGGGGAAGAATAGAACGTCTGCTTTCTTGAGTTCAGATTGATATTTTTGAATGAATTCAGGAAGATGTCTACTTCCTAATTCCTCTTCACCTTCAGCAACGAAGATTAAATTTACTGGTAATTCTTTAGTAACTTCCTTTATTGCTTCAACAGCGTTTAAGAAAGCAGCTAATGGTCCTTTAGTATTAAATGCACCTCTAGCAACTAGCGTAGCACCAAAAGGAGGCATATCTATTACTTTACCTTCAAAAGGAGGAACAATCCATCCTTCTTCATCAGCAGGCATTGTATCATACATCATGTAAACAAGAACAGTTTTTTCAGCATTCGCATTGTATTTCGCGAAAACTACAGGATTTCCACTAGTCTCGACTAGCCTAGCTTCAGAACAGCCGATTTCTAGAAACATATCCTTAACTAATTCAGCACAATCTCTTATTCCGATGTTTAAAGGACTAACGGAGGGTTGTCTTATTAACCTTTGAACTCGTTTTAAATGCTCTTCATATTTTGAGTCGATTTCCTTGAAGATCTTCTCATAAAACTCTTTCATAAGAATTAAATTTTTTTCAATCTAAAATTGTTAAGCTATATAGAATTAATGAGTTTAGTAGAAGGCCGTGACTTATTACTTTAGAGTTTGAATTAAAGTACTAGGAATTGGTTACATAAGACCTATGGAATTCTCAAAAGAGACTGGAATTTAGGGATGAAAATTACCCTTTTCAGCTGAAGGATGAGTTTCTAAATTTTTGTTGAGCCTTCTTCAAATCATAGGATTATGGTTTTAAAGCTGGTAGCTATACTTAAAATTCCAATATGGACATGATGTTATATGTAAGCATGCCTTGCCCAAACTGTGCAGCAAAAGCTATCAAGAATACGTATAAAATGACATTGAATTGGTTTTGCGATACCATTATAAGATAAAGAGGACTGGTAATCAATACAATTATTCCGCCTATCATGGATATTGTTCTTCTGCCAAAAATTTGGGACAAACTTCCTCCCAATATTGCCGAAATTATCAAAGATATGCTTGAATATGTTATTGTAATTCCTACTAAGTATTGACTAAAGTTTAATTCACTTTCAAGAAATGTTGAGAGGGTTCCCTGTGTAACATAGAACATTAAGGCCCAACCTATAGTTAAAAATAAAGCCTTGAAAAATCTTTTTCTTATTTCTCTATTCCATAGACTAAGCTTTCTAGATTTTTTTCTTATAATTAGAAAGATTTCAGACTCCTTTATGAAGTATCTAAAATAAATAAGAACAGCTAGAGAGAAAATTCCTTCAAGGATGAATACAAGTCTTCAACCTAAAGTAGGAAATATCGAATATGAAAGTAAGAAAAACAAAGTAGAAATTAAGAAACTAAATCCTCCATTACTTCCTGCTAATCCACTTGCCAATCCTCTAAACTTCTCATGAACTATTTCTGGACCCATTGTATTCCCAGCAGCAGATATTCCACCTGAAAATATCCCCAATAAAAGTTGAATGGTTATGAATTGAACTGAACAATCCTATTGAATTGTAATCCGGAATTAAGCTCAATGCAAAAGCAACAGCGGTTGCGCCTAAAAGGCCATAGGTTAATGATACTTTTCTTCCAAACCTATCCACAATAGAACCGAATATTAGAGCTCCTAAGGGCCTGATCATGAAACCTAAAAAGAACCCCAGGAAAGTAAAAGCTAAAGATCCTAAAAATAAATCAGTAGGAAAAAAGCTGTGCGAAAAATAAGGTGCAAGTATAAGAATTGAAGATTGAATACACAGATATGTTAAAGTTACTAAAAGAGTAACAGTTGATAGAGACAATATTTTTACTGCCATGTTTCTTATGATTGCCAAAATTATCTGAGCATTATTTTGATAGAATCAAATTCTAATTTAAAATTTTTCTATTCCAGCCTTACAATTTCTTTAAGCTATAAACTTTAACCCTCATACATTCGGGATACACTTTATTATAACAGTGTTATAAGTAAAGTTATGTTACAAAAAATAATCGATGTAAGAGGCTATCCTCCATACGAAAGGCATAGAATAATACTTGAAGAGTTTGAAAGACTAAAGCCTGGTGAAAGTCTCACTATAGTCAACGATCACGAGCCTGTGCACTTATTTCATGCAATGGCTCATAGGGAAGATATTGATATTGATGCTTATCATACAGAGGAAGTTAAGGAAGGCAAATGGGTTGCATTGTTGAAGAAGAGAGAAATCAAGCCTTCAGAAGTTATATTCACCAATATAGATAAAAAGTATCTGATGCCTCCTTTACCCTCATTCAAATTCGTAAAACGTTGCATTACTCGGTTGTATTCACGTTTTTCAAGCCAAGTCAATTCATACCTATTTACACTCTAAGCGTAGATTTGATTTTATTTGCCCATAAGGGTCGAGGATTGGTAATAGCAAGAGAAAACAAGTATGATATCAGTGAAGGAGATCTGGTCATAGTTCCTAAAGGTGTTAGGCGTAGTATTTTGGCTAAGACTGATATGGAAATACTTCATTTAGTATCGCCTCCTCCATCAGAAAAAGATCATGAAAAAAGTCTTAAGGTGGAATCAGATTTGCAAACTGCTTGGAATCCTCGTATGATGACAGAAGAAGGAAGAAAAATGTTCAAAGAGAGATTTGGCTACGATATATTGGATCCTTTGAAGTGACGTGAGATTAAGAGTAGAAATGATTTCAATGCTAGAAGGAGTAGCTCTTTTATTGCTTGCAGGGATACCAGCGGTCTTAATGTTTATTAGCATATAAGGCTTCAATATAATTCAAGTACCGAATTTTTTTGCTGTGCATTGGTATATATAAATAAAACTTAAAATCCTAACGAAACAATTCAAAAAGCAATTAAAAAGTTATCTTTATTTGATAATTAAAAATTCTATTTGGACTTTTTATGTTATAAAAATAAAATTTTGATCTTTTAATTTGAAAATATATTTCAGAAACTCTAATTAAGAAATAAATTTTAGAATAAAATGTTTAAGACAAAGAGATAAGAAATTGAATTTCGATGTTAATTAGTAATTAAGATATAAACAATCTTATTATCGAGAATACTAATGTTGTACTATTTACGCAATGGTTAGATTGTCTTAAATAATCTATTGTGGAATTACGTTGCCGTATATGACAAGTAAGCCAAGTTTCTTTGCTTTATCTAATGCGTCTTCATCGACATGTACTGTTACAATAATCTTTCTTCTTATAGGTTTACCTATCTCATCTTTTACACGCTCAGCTTTTTCATTAAACCATTCAACATCATCCTTCGCTGTATGCGCCTTAACTTCTATAACATCTACTTGCGCATCGCTAATAATAATGTCGAATTCATATTCTTGATTTTTTATTCCATACTTGCCTTCTCTATCTATATACCTGAATCTTTTAGCGTTATCAGGATTTATACCGATTTGCATTAACTGATCCTTGTAAATGTTAAGAACCATTTTCTCCATATCCTTACCTACTCTTCCGCCTAGCGAACCTATACTAATTCTTAATTCATCACTGATCCTTCTAAGGCTTCGCAATTCTAAGACAATCTCGTTGAACTTTTTATCGTGCTCTTCTAGCTTTGCTCTATGAATATTTAGCTCCTCTAAAATTGCGTTGAACTTTTTATCGTGCTCTTCTAGCTTTGCTCTATGAATATTTAGCTCCTCTAAAATTACGTTGAACTTTTTATCGTGCTCTTCTAATCGCTTAGTATGTTCTTCTAATATTCTAGTGTGTTGCTCCAATATCTTAGTATGTTCATCACTGATCCTTCTTAGATCTCTAAGTTCCTCTAAAATTGCGTTGAACTTTTTATCGTGCTCTTCTAATCGCTTAGTATGTTCTTCTAATATTCTAGTGTGTTGCTCCAATATCTTAGTATGTTCATCACTGATCCTTCTTAGATCTC
>Ga0101942_100087_pt1 | contig 60796 bp, 45 predicted proteins | sample DewCreD2012metaG_4_FD_75243 | JGI IMG/M metagenome (GOLD analysis project Ga0101942, IMG submission 75243) | Hot spring sediment bacterial and archeal communities from British Columbia, Canada, to study Microbial Dark Matter (Phase II) - Dewar... ...
GGAGTAGCCGGCATGGCGCAGGCGGCCAGCAGCAGGCTGAACACCGTTAGACCCAGCAGGATCCTGGGAAACCTCATGACCTCCTCCTTTTAGCAGGATCGTGGAAAAGAGAGGTCTCTGCAAGGAATGACCCTCTGAGGGCAACATCCGCCCTCGATGGATCCCTTCGGACCCAGAGTCAGGCCTCGACGATTCGCTTCCGCCCGACATCCCTCCTTTCCAAAACCAAGGCTTGTTCCAAATTTTAAAGAACGATCGGACATCTGTCAAGGCCCGATCCATCCTGCCAACCATCCGATTCCACAAAAAGCAGATCTTCCTGGACCGTTTCTATTCTCTCGTTGTTTGATGGCTCTCAGAAATCAGCATATCCTAAACGGAAGGCTGAGGTTTCGAGAGGGGAAGAGCCGCCTCCGTTCGTGGGATCTCCCTGCCTCAGGCGTGTGATATCTGCTTCGGGCACACCCAGCGCCTGGAGTTCCTCCCGGAGATCGAACTTGAACCGCTGGAGCCAGTAGATGGGCACTTTCAGGTTAAAGAGAAAGACCTGTTCGTTGAGCTCGGCGATCCGACGGGCGAAGGCCCGTAGGGCTCGATCCCACTCCGCCTCCACCCATTCCCGCTCCGCCCGGCTTCGAGGATCGGTTTTCCCTTCCAGAGCTCGCAACGCTTCCTCCCGCCACTGCATCGTCCGCTGCAAATCCTGGCGGGCGAGCTCAATCCCCCGTCGGATCGCCAGATCCGCCTCAATCCACTCGGGGCGGGCGTCGTTCTGGCGGAGGATATGATAAGCAATGGCCAGGCCTGGCTCCAGGTAGGGATTCTCCTCCACCGGCAGCGGCTTCCCTTTGCCCGAAAGATGTTCGAACGCCCCCTGGCGCATCGCCTCCAGGATCTTCTGCTCCAGCCATTCGCCCCAATAGACCATCTCAGACCTCACCTATGCTGATGCTTCCTCGTCACCGGAGCCGCATCTCGCTGGAATGTCCAGGAAAGACCTTCGCTTGCGGGTTGATATAGGTAGCTGCGTAGTTCACCGCGGTTGCCGCCTGAGCGAAGCCGATCACAATGAGGTTCAGGGGCTCTACGCCTTCCGGCGCAGTGATGTCTCCGGCTGCGTAGACCCCCGGTAAATTGGTTTCCATCCGCGCGTTCACTTTGATATACCGGTTGCCCACCGTCTCCAGGCCCCAGCTCTTGATCGGCCCCAAATCCGCCTTGAACCCCAGGCTCATGATGATCGCGTCCACCGGGATGACGGTCTCCTCCCCTGTCTGGTTGTTGAAGATCACCGCCTCGCGGACGGATCCATCTGGCCCGGGGCGGATTGCTTTCAATTCATGGAAAAGGCGGATATCGATGTTCGACCGCATCAGCTCGGCGACGCTACCCGGATGGGCGCGGAACTGGTCGCGGCGGTGGATCAATGTGATATGCGCGGCGAAATCCCGGAGGTTCAGCGCCCAGTCCACCGCCGTATCGCCTCCGCCCACGATGAGCAACCGCTTGTTGCGGAAGGGCCGCCGCTCGGTTACCACATAATAAAGCCCCCGCCCTTCATACTGGTCGATCTCCGGCTTCCCCAAGCGGTTCGGCTGGAAGGCCCCGATCCCCGCTGCGATCAGGACAGCCCGCGATGAATAAACCGATTTGTCGGTCTCCACCACCCACAGCGCATCTTCCCGTCGCAATGAGAGGGCACGCTCCCCCAGGCAGAAGATCGGATTGAAAGTGGAAGCCTGCTCGACCAGAAGGCGCACGAGATCTTTCGCCATGATCTTGGGATGGCCCGGGACATCGTAGATGAACTTCTCCGGGTAAAGGACAGCCAGCTGCCCTCCGGGCTGGGGGAGCGCATCGATGATCCGGACGCTGAGCCCGCGCAGGCCAGCGTAAAAGGCGCCGAACAAACCCGTAGGCCCTGCTCCAACGATTGTCAGATCCACGGGCTCGGCATTCCCAAGGCTGGAGGTGGAAGCCATCCGCTCCTCCTTGCAAAGAGAATTCCCAAGGCGATTGGTATTATAAAGCCTCGCGCTGTTTATGGAGCAACCCAAAAATCCGAAGAGCCGATATTTCGCAGGGTGGAAGAGGTCGTGGGAGCCCCTACCCTATGCCGTCGCCCTTTGAGAGGCTACAACGACTAAGTCGAGAACTGAGAGGGGCGGCTACCGATCTCGCTAACTCCGCATATAATTATTTATTTAAAAGGGCAATTGCCCCGCTGAGGACCGGTTATGATGGCGGCAGAGATCGAAGGGCTCCTCCAGCGTCTCCAAACAACGGGGGAGCGGCTGGCGGGCCTCCCTCCCGAGACTCCCATCTCTGAGTGTCTGCGACGCATCGGGGAAGAGGCACTCCGGTTGCTGGCTCTCGAAGAGGCGGCCACCGCCATCCTTTTTTCCTATAGTCCAGAACAGCGCGGCTTGGATCCGTCCTCCCGGATCGCCGTGGGGGAGATCGAAGGATGGACAGCCCCGGACTGGCCGCGACCGGACGGGATGGCCGCCCGGGCCCTGGCTCGGGGCCGGCGGATCCTCTCCTGGGAAGAGCCCGACATGCCGATCCATCCGGCTAAGCAGGCGGCAGGGGCCCGAATGGTCGGATGCTGGCCGCTGCTTGCCGCTGGGGAACCGGTCGGGGTGCTCTATCTCTCCTGCCAGCAGGAACGATCCTTCACGGCTCTCGAGCTGGAGGCCATGGAGCTCTTCACCCGCGTGGCTGCTCTGCTGCTCCGGCGCGCCCAGGTTATGGAACGGCTTCAGCAGAACCTTCACCGGGTGACCCGGGAGCTGGATGAGCTGCGTCGAATGGACCATCTTTTGAGCGCCCGGGCCGATCCCCAGGAGATCCTGGAAGCGATCCTGCGGATCGCCCTGGAGCTGACCGGGGCCCGCTTCGGCACGCTCCGGCTGGTGGATCGACAGCGCCAGCGTCTGGTGCTGGGGGCGCTGATCGGCCGCCCGCTCCTCCCCAACATCGCCCCTGAGCTGGAGCTGGACGAGACCAGCATTGTGGGATGGGTGGCGGTGCACCGCCGCTCGCTGCGCATCGATGACCTCCACGCCTCCCCGTGGGCTTCGATCTATCGGCCCTGGCTGGCCGGCTACGAGATCCGATCGGAGCTCGCTGTGCCGTTGATCGGAGCCGGCGGAGAGGTGGAAGGCGTGCTGAATCTGGAGAGCCCTGATCCGGGCGCGTTCACAGAAGGAGACCAGCGGTTGCTGGAGATGCTGGCCGCCCGCGCGGTGATCGCGCTCCAGGAAATGCGATTGCTGCGGGGCATGCAGGAGATCACCGGTCAGCTCCTCCACGGCGGCCGGGAGGCGCTCTTCGCCCGAGCGGTCGCGCTGGCCTGCGAGCTGATCCAGGCCTCTGATGGGGCGATCTGGCTGATCCCGCCTGCGGGGCCCCCGCATCTGGCCTTCGCCACTCACCCCGCAATGGCCGGAACCGCCGGGCTGGTGGAAGCGGTGAGCCGATCCCGCCGGCCTCTCTCCTTCGAGTCCGGCGGATGGGCCCTGGCGGTCCCCATGCTGCAACCGGATGGAACCGTCTGCGGCGTCTTCGTCGTTCACTCCTCCCAACCCCGCACTTTCACAGAGCGGGATCAGCGCTTGTTGATCATCCTGGCCAACCATGCCGCCCTGGCCGTGCAGCTGACGGAGCACGTCCAGGCCCTCCAAGCGGCCCGCGAACGCCAGGCGATCACCGAGGCCTTCGCCGCGGTGGGCGACATCGCCGCCAACCTGCTTCACCGCCTGACCAACCACATCGGCCTGATCCCGGTACGCCTGGAAGGACTCCAGGAGAAGCGACCAGATCTCTTCCAGGACCCTTATCTGGCTTCGGTGTTCCAGGAGATCGAGAGCCGCGCCCGGGCCGCCCTGGACGCCGTCCGGGAGGCAATGGTGTACCTGCGGCCCATGGCGCCCCGCCCGATCGCCCTGCTCCCCTGCTTGGAGATGGCGCTGCGGGACCTTCGGATCCCGCCCGGCATTCGCCTGGAGATCGTGGGCATGGAGGATCTACCGCCGGTGATGGCGGGGGAGCCGCAACTGGCCCTGGTGTTCTTCAACCTCCTGGAGAACGCGGTGGAGGCGCTGGGGGAAAACGGGTGGATCCGGGTGGAGGGCGTCGCCGGGCCCGATGCGGTGCACTTCACCGTGCGGGACAACGGGCCGGGGATCCCCCCGGAGCTCCAGGAGCGGATCTTCGAACTGGATTTCTCCACCAAGCGATCGCCCAAGAAGCTGGGCTTCGGTTTATGGTGGGTGAAGATGCTGATCCAGCGGTTCGGCGGCGAGATCCGCGTGGAGAGCACTCCCGGACAGGGCACCGCCTTCCACGTGCGATTGCCCCGCGCTCCGGACCGCTGAGGATCGTCTAGTCATGTCTGGCCTTCGCCGGGAAATCGAAGCAGCTCCTAACTCCGGAGGAAGGAATTAAGATGGGTGTATCCTTCCCAGCGGCTTTTCCGATCGGGAAACGGGTGCTGATCGTGGATGACGACGCAGCCTGGCGGAAGCTGCTCGAGGAGGTGTTCGAGGATCTGGGCCTTACGGTAGATAGCGTCGCGGACGCACGAACAGCTATCGCGATGCTGCGCGAACGAACTTACGCCATGGCGGTCGTGGATGTCTCCCTGGATCCTGAGGACCATCGCAACCGGGGCGGCTTTCAGGTGCTGGATGCACTGGCGAACCATGAGCCGCCCATCCCTGCCATCGCGCTAACGGGCTACGCGACGGTAGAAATGGCGGTGGAGGCCTTGACCCGCCATCGGGCTGCGGATTTCCTGCGGAAGGAAACGTTCCAGCGCCGGGCCTTTGTGGAGGTCGTCGCCCGCCTGCTCCAGCAGGAGCGGGTCTCGCCCGGCCGCGCCCTGTCGACCCCCCCTCCCTTCCGTCCGCAAGCCTCCCCGACAGGGCCCCGGGTGCTGGTGGTGGAGGATGACCCGGGCTGGCAGGACCTCTATCAGGAGCTCCTCGCAGAGCTGGGCCTCTCATGCGAGACGGCACCTTCCTATGCGGAGGCGCTGGCCTGGCTCGAGCGGGAGAGCTTCGCGATGCTGATCGTCGATCTGCAACTGGCCAGCTCCATGAACCCCTTCGGGAATCGAGATGGCCTCCGCTTGCTGCAGGTCGCCCGGCGGCGCGGGCTTCCGACGATTGCGGTGAGCGCCACGGCCTCGGTGGATGAGGTGGAAATGGCCTATCAGAGCCTGGGGGTTTTCGCTTTCTTTGATAAGGCGGCGTTCAACCGGCGCACCTTTCTTCAGTTTGTCCAGCAGGCCATGAGCAGCCGGCCGACCTCCCCGACGCCCCGTCCGGCAAGGAGCCTCTCACCGGAAGACCAAGCCGCCCTGGCCTCTCTGACACCCCGGGAGCGAGAGGTGCTGCGCTGGATGGCCCACGGGCTGACCAACCGGGAGATCGCGGAGCGGCTGGTGGTCTCGCCGAATACTGTGAAGAAGCAGGTCGATAGCATCCTGAGCAAACTGGGCGTCCACACCCGTGCCGCCGCGGTGCGCAAGGCCATCCTGGGTGGATTACTGGAAGATCCCACGGACGATCCTCGGGCCCCGCTCCCGTGATCGGATCCGCTGGAGAGCTGGAGATATGATAAAATCCTTTCAGAACCCATTGAGGGGTCTGAATGGCGTTCACGGTTGCCGATTTCCACGATCTGGTGCGGCTGCTGGAACAGCATGAGGAGTGGCGGAAGGAGCTGCGCCGCCTGCTCCTGACGGATGAGTTATTGAATCTTCCGGATACAGTCCATGAGCTCCGGAAGGAGGTGAACCGTCGCTTCGCCGAGCTGGCCCGTTCGATCCGCGACCTGAGCAAAACATTCACCGCCCATCGCCAGGAGTTCCTGGCCCACCAGGCGCAGACGGAGGCCCGCTTCGCCGAGCTCAGCGCCGAAGTCCGGGCCCTGGCCGAAGCCCAACGGCGACACTATGAGGAGTTCACCGCCCAGCGCGCCGAAACCGACCGCCGCTTCGCCGAACTGGCCGAAGCCCAACGGCGCACGGAGGAAACCCTCAACCGCTTGGCCGAGGCCTTCACCACCCACCGTCAGGAGTTCCTGGAATACCGGACGGAGACCGACCGCCGCTTCGCCGAACTGGCCGAAGCCCAACGCCGCACCGAAGAATCCCTGGTCGCCCACCGCGCTGAAACCGACCGCCGCTTCGCCGAGCTCAGCGCCGAAGTCCGAGCCCTGGCCGAAGCCCAGCGGCGACACTATGAGGAGTTCACCGCCCAGCGCGCCGAAACCGACCGCCGCTTCGCCGAGCTCAGCGCCGAAGTCCGAGCCCTGGCCGAAGCCCAGCGGCGACACTATGAGGAGTTCACCGCCCAGCGCGCCGAAACCGACCGCCGCTTCGCCGAGCTCAGCGCCGAAGTCCGAGCCCTGGCCGAAGCCCAACGCCGCACCGAAGAGATCATACAGCAGATCCTCCTGCGTCAGGAGCAGTTCCAGCGCACCCTGGATCGATTCGGGCAGACGATCGGGGTGACGGTGGAAGGACAGATGGTGGAAGCGCTGCAGCGTTATCTGCGGGAGCGCGGCTATGCCCTCCTGGAACCCATCACCACCCTGGCCATCGATCAGATGGGAGAGCTGGATGGAGTCGCCCGGGTCCGGGGGCCGGATGGGAACGAGGCCTGGGTGCTCGTCTCGGTGAAAGCCCGCGTCAGCCCCCGCGCGGTTCACGAGTTCGTCGATCTGCTACGGAATACGCGGGTGGTGCAAGCCCTGCAGGCTTACGGCATTCGGGGGAATGTATTGCCCCTCATCTTCGGCGTGACCCTGGACCGTCGCGCTTTGGAGATCGCCCGGGAGAGCCAGGTGGGCCTTCTATTGCAGGCCCAGGGGGAGCTGATCGCCCCCCGGGCCTGGATCCTGGAGACGCTGGAGCCGTCTTAAATTGTAGGCCTTCGAACGGCGAAGAAGGGGAGGAGTAGGCCGGAGCGGCGCCGCCAGAGCGGCGGGGTCGCAGGCTGAGAGCCCCGCTCGGCGACCGCTGGCTGAAGTTCGCCCCGGAGCCGGAGCGGCGAACCGGAGGGGGATTCCCCGGCATCCGCAGTAGTCGCTCCCGGAGGGCCCGCCGTTACCTGGGCCACCCATGGGAACGCGAAACCATGGGCCCATGAGGGGGTCTGGGCCGGATGCGCCCAGGCCAAGCAGGGTGGTACCGCGGGGGATCCCACGCCCTCGTCCCTGGCCGGGATGAGGGCGTGATTGTTTCATGAAGACTTGCGTCCATCCTCCCCAGGAGGAAAGATGCGGAATGATCACCTCGGATGAGCTGGAGCGCTTACAGGAGGAGGCGCTGCGGGCCCTGGAGGCGCTGGATACTGAGGAGGCGCTCCGGGCCTGGTATGCCGGTTATCTGGGGCGGCGAAGCCGGCTGATGGAGACGTTCGCTATGCTGGGGACATTGCCGAAAGACCAGCGGCCGATCATCGGGCGCAAGGCCAACGAGGTGAAAGAAGCCCTCGAGGCAGCCTACGCGGCCCGCCTGGAAGCGATCCGCCAGGCGGCGCTGCGCCGGGAGCTGGAGGCCCCACCCCTGGATGTCACCCTGCCCGGCCGACCGGTCCGCGCCGGCCGGCTTCACCCGGCCACCCGGACCCTGCGGGAGATCATCGCTATTTTCGCTGAGATGGGCTTCCAGATCTTCACCAGCCGGGATGTGGAGACCGACGAATACAATTTCCAGCTGCTCAACATCCCACCTCATCACCCGGCCCGGGATATGTGGAGCACCTTCTACACGGACCGGGAGGGGGTGATCCTGCGCACCCACACCTCGCCGGGCCAGATCCACGCCATGCGGGCCTTCTGCCCGGAGCCGGTGCGGGTGATCCTGCCCGGGATGTGCTACCGCTACGAGCAGATCACCGCTCGCTCCGAGATCATGTTCCACCAGGTCGAAGGGCTGGCGGTCGGCGAGCGGGTGACCATGAGCGATCTGAAGGGCACCCTGGCGGATTTCGCCCGCCGGATGTTCGGGCCGGAGCGCCGGATCCGTTTCCGCCCCTCTTATTTCCCCTTCACGGAGCCCAGCGTGGAGGTGGACATCGATTGCATCCTGTGCGAGGGGCGCGGCTGTCGGGTATGCAAGTTCACGGGGTGGCTGGAGATCGCCGGGGCCGGGATGGTGCACCCGGTCGTGCTGGAGAACGGGGGATACGATCCCCGGCGCTTCACCGGCTTCGCCTTCGGCATGGGGCCGCAGCGCATCACCATGTTGAAACATCGCATCGATGACATTCGATATTTTTGGGCCAACGATCTGCGTTTCCTGGAGCAATTCGGATGAAGATCTACCGGGTTTCCCCGGAGGAAAAAGAACAGATCGCCAGGCTACTGGCCACGGCCCTGGCCGGGGAGCCTGATGTGGTCTTCGCTTACCTTCATGGGTCCTTCATGGAGGCGGATACCTTTCGGGACATCGACGTGGCGGTCTTCCTGGATCCGCTGCCGATGGTGCTCTGGCGCCGCGAGGGCAAGCTGGCGGACCGGCTGGAAAAGGCCCTGCATCGGGCGGGCTTCAAGTTCCCTGTAGATGTCCAGACGCTGAATCGGGCACCGCCTGCCTTCCGCGCTGCAGCCATCCGAACCCGGCGGATCCTGTTCTGCCGGGATGAGGATCGGCGGTCCGATTTCGAAGCGGCCACGTAGTCGGAGTATCTTGAGGTCCGCCGCCTGCACGAAGGCTACCTGCGGGAGGTTCTCTCTTTATGATCCGCTACCGAAGTGACCGATTGCGCCCGTTAATCTCCGCGCTCCTGGAAAGCCGGGATCGCCTTACCTCGCTGGCTCCGATGAGCTTGGAGGAGTTCATCGGAGACCCTGGAAGCGCCCGTTATGATCTGATCGTGAGCGCTGAGGCCATGGTCGATATCGCCCATCATCCGATCGCTCAAAACCGGTGGCGAACTCCAGAAACCTATGGTGAGGCCGTTCAGATCCTGGAGGAGCATCAAGTCATCTCGAATGAGCTCGCCGAACGTTTGCAGGGGCTGATCCGTCTTCGAAATCGCCTGGTCCATCGCGATTGGGAAACAGATGACCGGGCGGCCTTTGAGGCGATTCCAGAAGCCCTGCGGGACATCGAGGGGTTCATCCGCGCGATTGGAGCTTTCACCGGGCCTTCTTCCGAGGCCTGAACGATGGTGGAGCTTGCGCCCGGATGAATCCGTTTCGCGCCCTACTCCGAACAGAGAGCTTTTTATTCGTAGCAAGGCATGTCCATGCCCGTTCTTTTCCTGGGAACGCCTCTGACGGGCACCTCGCCTCGTGCTCGACCACAAACTGTTGCTGGAGGGATGCGCGATGCGGGTTCCGTTGCGCTGGCTGCAGGAATACGTGAAAGTGGATCTCACGCCGGAGGAGCTGGCGGAACGGTTGACCATGGCCGGCCTGGAGGTGACCGCCATCGAGCGGTTCGGGATCTCCGGCGCCCCCCTAGAATGGGATCGGGAGCGGATCGTCGTGGGCCAGATCCTTCGGGTGGAGCGCCATCCGAACGCCGACCGCCTGCTCCTGGCCACCGTGGATTACGGCCGGGGGGAGCCGAAGGTGGTGGTCACCGGCGCTCCGAACCTCTTCCCCTTCCTGGAGCGTCCCCCTGAGCGGCCGCTGAAGGTGGCCTTCGCCCTGGAGGGGGCGACGCTTTACGATGGCCATCAGCCCGGCTGGGTGAAGATGACCCTTCAGGGCCGGGCGATCCGAGGGATTTACTCGGATGCAATGGTGTGCTCAGAGAAGGAACTGGGGATCTCGGAGGACCACGAGGGGATCATCCTGCTGGACCCGGAGGCGCCGGTGGGGATGCCTCTGGCGGATTACATGGGCGACGCCGTGCTGGACATCGATCTCACTCCCAACCTGGCTCACGCCTTCTCGATGATCGGGATCGCCCGTGAGGTGGCTGCCCTCACCGGCCGACGCCTCCGATATCCCTCCACCGCGGTGAAGGCCCTGGGCCCAGCCGTCCGCCGCCTAATGGGGATCCGAATTGAGGACTCCCATGGCTGTCCGCGCTATTCCGCGATGGTGATCCAGGACGTCCAGGTCGGCCCTTCCCCTTACTGGATGCAATGGCGTCTGCGGCTGTGTGGGCTCCGCCCGATCAATAACATCGTGGATATCACCAACTATGTGATGCTGGAATGGGGCCAGCCGCTCCACGCCTTCGATTACGACCGGCTGGTGGAGCGCGCCCGCGGCCGCCCGCCCACGATCATCGTCCGCCGCGCCCGACCCGGTGAGCGCATCCGCACTCTGGATGGGGTGGATCGAACGCTGGATCCCGAGGATCTGCTGATCTGCGATGAGGCCGGGCCCATCGCGATCGCCGGCGTGATGGGCGGGGCCGAGACGGAGGTCACGGAAGCCACCCGGGCTGTCCTTCTGGAATCGGCGAACTTCGATTTCGTCTCCATCCGCCGCACCGCCGCCCGCCACCGGCTGCCCAGCGAGGCCAGCGCCCGCTTCGGCCGGGGAATCCACCCGGCCCTCACCGTGCCGGCCGCTCAGCGGGCCGCCGCCTTCATGCAGCGGCTGGCGAGGGGCCTCGTGGCCCGAGGGATCGCCGATGCCTATGTGCGGAAAGCCCGACGGGTGGTGATCCCGCTCTCCGTCGAAGCGGTGGAGCGGATCCTGGGCTTCTCGATCCCACCCCGACAGATCGAGCGGATCCTTCGCTCCCTGGAATTCCAGATGGAACCGATGGCATCCCCCCGCCGCCGGGGCCGCCGCCCATCGCCGCCGACGGCCTGGCGGGTGACCGTGCCGGATCACCGGCTGGATTGCAGCCGGCCGGAGGACCTCGTCGAGGAGATCGCCCGGATCTGGGGCTACGATCGGATCCCGGAGACCCGTCTGCGGGATCCCCTGCCGCCCCAGCGAGGAAACCCCGCCTGGGCCTTCGAGGAGCGGGTGCGGGACATCCTGGTCGCCTGCGGGCTCCAGGAGGTGATCACCTATTCCCTGATCCATCCCGAGGATGAAGCCCGCCTGACCCCACCTGACGTTGCCAACCCTTACACCGCTCTGGAATATCTCCGCCTAATCAACCCGATCAGCGAGGAGCGCACGGTACTCCGCCACACCCTGCTGCCGGGCCTGTTGCGCACCCTGGCTGCCAACCTGCGGTTCCGGGAGCGGGTGGCTCTCTTCGAGGTGGGGAAAGTCTTCCTCCCGGTCCCAGGCGCTGCGCTACCGGAGGAGCCGCGGCGCGTAGGCCTGGCCCTCACCGGCCCTCGGGATCCGGCTTCGTGGCTGAGGATGGATCGGGCGCCGATGGATTTCTTCGACCTGAAGGGGATTGTGGAGACCCTGCTGGAGCGGCTTCACATCCCGGAGGTCGTGTTCGAGCGCGCGGAACATCCGACGCTCCATCCGGGCCGCGGAGCCGAAGTGATGGCAGGGGGGCGCCCCATCGGGATCCTGGGGGAATTGCATCCGCTGGTGCGTCGAAGGTGGGAGCTGCCCGATCAACCGGTGCTGGTGGCGGAATTGGATCTGGAGGCCATGCAGGCCCTGACGCCGCTGGCTCACGCCTTTGAAGCGGTGCCCCGGGTGCCCCCTGTGGTCGAGGATCTCGCTTTCATCGTTCCAGAGAGCGTGCCGGCGGCCGCCCTGGCTGCCGTGCTCCGGGAGGCCGGCGCTCCCCTGGTGCGCGAGGTGCGCCTCTTCGATGTCTATCAGGGCGCTCCCATCCCGCCCTACCACCGGAGCCTGGCGTTCACTGTGGTCTATCAGGCCGAGGACCGCACCCTCACGGATCGCGAAGTCGCCGCGTTGCGGGAACGGCTGATCCGTGCGGCGGCGGAGCGACTGGGGGCGATTGTTCGGCAACGAGAGGAGTGATGCGAGGAAGGACTGCGAGGGCTACGGGGAGCGCCTGCGGTGCCCCTGTAGCCCTCAAAAAGCCCGGAAAAACTATCCCGCCTCCCGAATCCGGGCCGAACGGTATCCGCTCATCCCATGGAAAAGCCCGGCGGCTCCCCGAGGTCCGACGCCCTCAATGGCAACTGCATCCCCCACCGGAGGGCGCAGCGCCGCCCTGGGTGCGGAAGGAGTGGCCGCATCCACAGGTCGCGATCGCATTGGGATTGTGGATCTGGAAGCCGCCCCCCATCAGGGCATCCACATAGTCGATCGTGGAGCCCCACAGATACATCGCGCTGATGGGGTCCACCAGAATACGGATCCCGTGGCTTTCGGTTTGATAATCCTCCGCCTCCGGCTGGGCTTCGAACCCCATTCCATACTGAAGGCCCGCGCATCCCCCGCCGGCGACAAACACCCGGAGGAAATACCCTTCCAGCTTTTTCTCGGCCATGATCTGTTGCAGCTTCCGGGCTGCCTCCTCCGTCAGGGCCACCACCGGGGCTTCCACCTGGACCCTCTCTTCCTGCATGAGCTCTTCGGCCATCGGACGCCTCCTGAGATTCGTCTCCAATCCACGCCGCCAGGGAAGGGCAAGAGATGCTGGAGCGGGAAATCCCATCCTGATTTATGATACCACACCTCATCATAATGGGCGCCTTCCCCGCGCGTTCAACCCCACACTATGGTGGGGTAGTATCCTCGATCCCGCATCTCCTTCCATAGACGCTCCAGGGCGGACTCCTCTAGGATGACCAGGTTGGGGGCCAGCCAGCCCAGGATGGCGGATCCCAGGGAGGTGGCTGCGAGAAGCTCCTGCAGAATGAGGGGATCGTCGGTCTCCAGGAGGGTGATGTTCTCGAACGCCTGCACCCGGCTGAGACGCGCCCAGGCGTCCTGGAGCGCCTGACGCAGCGTGGGGGTGGGCGACAGGCCCGAGGCCTCGAAGAGGGCCAGGATCTCCTCCGGTCGATATCCCTCCCGGAGCACCGTCTCGATCCGCGCCTCATCCAGGGTGAACACGAAGGGGGAGCCCATCGGACGGCCCAGGCGGCTGGAGAGCCCGAGCAGACGGGCAGACTCCGGGCCCGGCCGCACCGACCAGGTCCGCTCATCCAGCCATTGGGTCTCCGGCAGGGAGACCCGCTCCAGCGCTCCTCCCGAGAGCGGGGCGTCCGCATCGGTTTCCCCTCGGACCCAGCGGCGGCCGCGCGGTGTCAGACGGAACGCCCGGAGCGCGTCTCCTTCATAGGCGAGGGCCACGGCTCCCAGCCAGAACAGCGATCCTTCAAGGTATGCCCGCACATGCTCGGCGAGCGGGAGGGGCTCCTGAACCGGGTGGCCACGGACCAGCCGCCAGGGCCGGTCGAGGGAGGGGCCCGCAAATCCCGGCGGCTGTGCCGCCTCCAGCGCCCGCGCCACATCCGTCCAATCCACCCATTCGTCCGGCAGCCCACTCAGCAGGCGGATCAGGATCTGCCGGCCCAGCCCCCATTCGTAATAGAGTTGCTCCATTCCCCCGACCCAGCCGATGGACCGCAACAGGCGAACCGTTGGATCCCGGCGCTGAAGCCAGAGGATCTCAAACAGGGTGGCACCGCTTTGCCACAGCCTCCACAGCTGATCCATGATCTCCCCATCGTCGGCCTCCTCCATGGCCGATGAGGCCGGGAAGCTCTCCCCCAGAGGGGTGCCGGAAAGCCGCCACATGGCCTCCACCAGGAACGCCGCGCCTTCCCACGGCAACCCGATCCGTTCCACCATCGCCTCGACCGTTTCAGAGGCCAGCCAGCTCACCGGCACCGTGATCCACTCGTAAGGGGGAGGGCCCCACGGATGGCGGGCGAGGAGGGCCTCTACTTCCTCCGCATCATGGAGCCACCCCCACAACCATGGGAACGTCCTCGCCCGGGGATGCACGCGAAGGGTGATCCTGAACCGCTGAGGGAGCATCCCGCGATGAGCCTCGCGCAGCAGCGGGGCGATGGGCGGCGCCGCCACAATCCGATCCGATGGGAAACCGCGATAAACCGTAATGGGGAACACGGGAGCCGGGAGCGCGGAGATCTCCAGGGCCGCGGCGAGATGGGCATGGGGACGCGGCCGTGTCTCATGGCCCAGGGCACAGGGGATCAACAATCCCTTCCGGATCGCCCGGTTCCAGATCTGCCGGAACGCCCGGCGCTCCCCACCCGTCCAGCGGATCCACCGCGTTTCGAGGTCCTCCAGATCCACCCGCTCATCCCCCAGCAAACGGATCAGCCCCAGGAGGCCCTCCAGCGCCGGGTCCAGCTCCTCCCGCCACAGCCCCAGCCGAAAGTGAAGGAAAAGCCGGGCGGCCAGCCGGCGTGCCAGCTCCGGCTTGCGCCCGCGGGGCAGGGACCATCCCCGAAGGCGGGCCAGGCGGAGCAGCTCCACCGTCGTCCGCTGTTCCAGCTGGGCTTCCAGCCGCCGCAGATCTTCCAGGCCCTCCTCCGGGGCGGGCCCGATATCCAACAGCAGGGCCAGCCAGGCCGCCACCTCATGGGCGCATGGTTTGCTGCTGCGACATCCACAGCCCCGCTCCCGCAGCGCTTCCAGACGGATCTCCCCTCCGGGGCTGGGCCGCCGCCATTTCATTTCCCTGGGAGCACCAGCGGGGGCCTTCGAACGAGATGAAGGGGAAACCATCACGAAGAGCACATCCCCATCCCCGGAGCGCCAGTGGATCCGGCCGGAGGACCACAGGCGGAATGCCTCCATCAGGAGCGAGCGGGGGAATCCATCAAGCCAGCGATCCATGCCCATTGGAGGAAGGTCCTCGCCTATCGGAGCGCGAGCCAGGCAGGGAACGATACCAGACCGGCACATCCGCGACGGCCGGGTGATAAGCGGGCAATTCCTCCGCCTCGAGGATCTCATATCGATAGCCCTGCTCCGTGAGGAACAACTGGCGCCGGGCGGCATAATCTTGCTCCACTGTATCCCGGCTCACCAGAGTGTAGAAGTGCGCCAGGACCCCATTGCGCTTGGGGCGAAGGATCCGGCCCAGACGCTGGGCCTCCTCCTGGCGTGATCCGAAGGTCCCTGAAACCTGGATGAGCACGTTGGCGTCTGGGAGATCGATCGCGAAATTGCCCACCCGCGAGACCACCAGGCGGCGGATCTCCCCCCGGCGCAGCTGGTCGAAGAGCCGCTCTCGCTCGACCACCGGCGTGCGGCCGGTGATCAGCGGGGCGCGGATCGCCCGGGCGATCCGCTCCAGCTGATCCAGATAATGGCCGATGATCAGCACGGTATCTTCCAGATGCTTTTCCAGCAACTGACGGACCACCGGCTCTTTGGCCCGATTGGTGGCCACGAGGCGATACCGCTCGCTTTCTTCCGCCGTGGCATATCGAAGCCGATCCTCCGGCCCCATCGGAACGCGGACCTCATGGCATTCCACGGCAGCGATCCAGCCCCGCGCCTCCAGCTCCCGCCATGGGGCCTCGTAGCGCTTGGGGCCAATCAAGGCGAACACCTCCCGCTCCAGGCCATCCTCCCGCACCAGCGTGGCGGTCAACCCCAGACGTCGCCGGGCCTGGAGCTGCGCCGTGATGCGGAAGACCGGGGCGGGCAGCAGATGGACCTCATCGTAGATGATCAGCCCCCAATCCAGGGCGTTGAACAGGCGGAAATGGGGGAACTGGCGGAGAAGGTCCTCCTCGAAATCCCGTCGGGGACGGTGGGTGAGGATCTGGTAGGTGGCCACCGTCACCGGACGGATCTGCTTCCGGTGGCCGGTGTATTCCCCGATTTGATCCGGGCTCAGATCGGTTTTATCCAGGATCTCGGCGATCCACTGGCGAGCGGCCACCGTGTTGGTGGCGATGATCAGCGTGGCCGTCTGCAACCGGGCCATCACCCCCAGGCCCACTATGGTTTTCCCGGCCCCGCAGGGGAGCAGAACCACCCCGCTCCCCGCCTGGAGGAAAGCTTCAACGGCCTCCTCCTGGTAAGGCCGCAGGCGGAACGGCTCGCCCGTGGAACGGGAGGCCGGGCGCAGGCGCAGATCCAGGCGCGCCCCCTCGATGTATCCGGCCGCATCCTCCACTGGATAACCCAGGTAAAGAAGCGCCTGCTTCAGATGTCCGCGGGCCCGAGGCTCCACCTCCACTCGATCCCGGATCGAGCCCCCCGGGGCCGTCCGGAGGAAGGGGGCGACCACGGATTGATCGGCGGCCCAGGCCAGGAGCGCCGGATCATCGGCGACCAGCCAGAGCCGGCCGTCTTCCATCTCCAGGCGAAACCGTCCATAGCGAGCCATCCATTCCCGGATCTCCTGACGGAGCGTCTCGGGGACATGGCCGCCACTGAACTGTTCGAGCCCGGCCAGGATCTCCTCCGCCGTGAGGCCCAGGGCGGCCGCGTTCCATACCGAGAGGGGGGTCATTCGATAGACATGGATCGACCCGGCGCTTCGCTCCAGATCTGCAAAGCGGGCCAGGGCATCCCGGGCCTGCTCATATTCCGGGTGCCGGGTTTCCAGCCAGATCGTTCGATCGGTCTGGATTGTAATCGGGAAAGCGAGGCGGATCGCCATGGGCCACATCGGCAAGAGATCAGGCTATTTATTTTCACCCGCCTTCAAGGATTTCGCAAGGCTTTCCATGGAAGGCACAGGGCTTTTCGAAGATCTTACCCATTCCGACAGGAGGTGGGGGGGACACCCCCCGATCTCTTAGAACATTGAAAAGCCCCATGGAAGGCAGCCGGGATCAAGATCAAGAAAAAATGAGGGCGGAGCGCGGCACCCCGGGCAATCCGCTCCGCCCCCAGCGCCAGCATGGACCACGCATCCCCGGCTTTCAGGGTCGATAGACAACCGCTCGATACACCGCCACCGTATCTGCAGCGATCCGCTGATGGGTGAACCGCTCCAGGACGCGCTGCCGGCCCTTCTCCTGCAGGGACTGGTAGAGCGCGGGGTCTTCCATCAGACGACGGAGAGCCTCCCGCAAGGCGTCCTCCCGATCCTCCGGGAACACCAGCCCGGCCTCCCCGATCACCCAGGGGATCTCCCCGGCCGAGGAGCCGATGACCGGAACGCCGCACGCCATCGCCTCGATCAGCACCCGGCCGAACTGCTCCGTCCAGTTCCACCGGGTTCGGGAGGGAAGCACCAGCACATCCAGGCTTCGATAGACCTCCGGCATGCGCGTGGAGGGCAATGGGGGCTCAAACGAGACGCGTCCGGAGAGCCCCAGGCGTTCCGCCAGCCGGCGCAGGGCCGGCCCTTCGGGGCCGCTCCCGATGATCCGCACCCGCCAGTCTCCGGGCAGCCCCACGGCCGCCCGGAGCAGGAGATCGATCCCCTTCTCGGGGACCCACCGGCCCACATAGCCGATGGTGAAAGGCCGGGGCGGCCGCTCCGTCGCCGGCGAGAACAACTCCGGATCCACGCCCACCTGGGGGATCACCGCCAGAGGCCCCGCGTATCCCTTGGCCCGCCAAACCCGGGCGGCCGTCTCGCTGCCCACGATCGCCGCGTCGGCGGATCGGAGGACCTCCCGCTCCCACGCGCAAAACGGCGGGGGATATTGACGAAGGAGGTTCTGCCAGGAGAAGAAGATCACCCGGATCCCCATCCGTTTCGCGATGCGGACGGCGTGCCAGGTCGCCAGGTTATAGGGCTCCTCCTCGATGTGCAGGAGATCCGGCCGCAGGGCGCGCAGGCGTCGGCCCAGGTGGGGATAGAAATGCAGGTGGAAGTGTCCGTTGAGGGCAATGGGCTCCACCAGCAGGGTATAGCCCCGGGTGTGCGCCCGCTCAAGGGGAAGTGCCCCCCGCTCATCCCGCCAGGCAGGAGGGACAAGAACGATGAGCTCGACGTCCTCGTAGCGGGCGATCTCCTCCGCTTTGCGTTGATACGCCCCCACGACCATGGCTTTGGAGAGCAGGACCACCCGCATGAAGCTCCTCAAGCGTTGAGAGAATCATCCTGCCCGGATCCGCAGGGTTGTGTAGGGGAACTGCAAGCAGTTCCCCTACTCCCCTTCCCATGCGGTGAGAGCATCCAGGCGCTGCTTCGTCTCCTCTGGAAGGGACCAGCCTACCGCGCCGAGGAGCTCCTGCAACTGCTCGACGGTGCTGGCCCCGATGATCGGGCTGGTCACCACCGGGTTGCTCCGCACCCAGGCCAGGGCGACCTGAGAAGGCGTTTTGCCGAGCTCACGGGCGATCCGCTCCACCTCCTCCAGGGTCCGCCACGCCCGCTCGCTCCGGAGGTAACGCGAGAGCCATTCGCTGACCGCCCCCCGGCTGCCGGAAGGGGGCGGAGCATCTCGCCGGTATTTCCCGGTGAGGAAACCGCCCGCCAGCGGGCTGTAGGGGATCACGCCCAGGCCCTGATCCCGACATAAAGGCATCAGCTCCCGCTCGAACTCCGCCCGGTGGAGCAGGTTATAATGCGGCTGCAGGCTATCGAAGCGCGCCCATCCGTTCCGATCACTGATCCACAGCGCCTTGCAGAGCAGCCACGCCGGGAAGTTCGAGGCCCCGATGTAGCGCACCTTCCCCTGCCGCACCAGATCATCCAGTGCCCGAAGGGTCTCCTCCAGGGGCGTCTCCTCATCGGGCCAGTGGACCTGATAGAGATCGATGTAATCGGTCCCCAGGCGGCGGAGGCTCCCTTCCACCGCTTCCATGATGTGCTTTCGGGAGAGCCCCTGGTCGTTGGGGCCCGGGCCCATCGGCCCGCGCACCTTCGTGGCGATGACCAGGGCCTCACGCCGCCGCCCCTTCAGCCAGCGGCCGATGATCTCTTCGGTGCGCCCGGCCCATGCCCCTGGAGCCCAGTAAGGATAGATGTCAGCCGTATCGATGAAATTGACGCCCGCGTCCACGGCGGCGGAGAGGATCCGATGCGCCGTGGGCTCATCCGCCGTCCAGCCGAAGGTCATGGTTCCCAGGCAGAGAACGGAGACCTTCAGACCCGTTCGTCCGAGGGTGCGATATTCCATGGCGCGTCCTCCAGAGAACGGATTGTCACGGCGCTCGCAGCGCCCCGTCCACCCTCACCCTACTTCCTCCACCTGAACGCGCTGATCTCCAAAGGAGGCGGATTGAGGACCCCGGGCCAGCATGGATCGCCAGATCTCCGGGATCACCGTGACCCGGCCGTTGCGATCGAGACAGACATGCCGGGTCCAGCCCGTGGCCAGGCGCTCCCCGGTATCGGCGTTGTAAACGGCGTAGCCAAAGGTGATGGCGCGGCTGCGGACCTCCTCCACCCATGTGCGCACTGTGACGCGCTCGCCGTAGCGGGCAGGGGCCTCATAACGGGCGTGCGCTTCCGTCACCGCGAACAGGGCCCCGCTGCGCTCGATATCCGCATAGTCGGCCCCGCAGGCGCGCATATACTGGCTTCGCCCTTCCTCAAACCAGACCAGATAGGCGCTGTGATGCACGATGCCCATCTGGTCGGTTTCGGCATAGCGCACGTAAAACGTCGTCGCCACAACCGGTCGATTCCCGGATGTTCCCGGCATGAGCAGATTCCGCCTTCCTCATGAAAAGGGTTCCGCGGGTCTTCCCCTGGTATGATCATCCACAGGTGGGCGACAGCCCGATTTCCCCTCCCCGCTTCGGGGAGGGGAGATTTAGGCTCCCCCTTCCCTACGAGGGAAGGGGGCCGGGGGGTTAGGTCGACGGGATGCCTGGAACGACAGCCGCCCTGGCCATCTGGACGGAGTTCGGCGGCCCCCACTGCCCGTGGGCGAGGGAAGGGCGGCCGCTTACGAGCCGGCTGGCCGCAAGAGCTCGCCGGCCTCTCGCACGGTGAGGAAAACCAGAAGCGTGATCAGGAGGAAGAAGCCGATCAGATGGACAATCCGCTCCCGCTGCGGATCCACCCGCCGGCCCCGAACGGCTTCCACCAGAACGAACAGGATCCGTCCGCCATCCAGGGCGGGGATCGGCAGGAGATTGGTGAACGCGAGGGCCAGGCTGATCAGCGCTGTGAAGGTCAGGAACACATTCGGCGAGCCCACCTCCACGCTGGCTTGAAGCGCCTCGCCAGCCTCCGCCCCAATTCGAATCGGGCCCGCTGGCTGAAGCACGCTTGGGGGAACGAGTCCCAGCACGATGCGGGCTGGTAGGCTGAAGAGCTGCCCGGTCAGCGTGGCGAACATCGCCGTGCCCCGGACGATCGCCCCGGGAACGCCGAAGCGCTGAATCCGCTGGTAATCCGGGACGGTGGCGATGATGACCCCCATCGCGCCCTGATTGGGAGGCGGATCCGGCCGCACATACACGGAAACCTCCCGCTCCACCCCGTCGCGACGGATCCGCAGGATCACGGTTTGTCCGCGGCGCTCCTGGGCCAGCCTTCGCACCTCCTCGGTCGTGGAGACCGGAATCCCATCCATAGCGATGAGGAGATCGCCCGATCGAAGCCCGGCCCGGGCCGCGGGCGAATCCGAAGCGACACCCTGGATCTGCACCCGGGGAGCGGGAACCCCGAGCAGGAAGATCAGGATCAGCACCCCCCAGGCGACCAGCATGTTCATCAACGGGCCCGCCGCCAGGATCAGCAGCCGCCACGGCCACGGCCGGGCGGCGAACCCGTCCGGAACCTCCGGATCTTCTTCCCCGCGCAGCCGCACAAAGCCCCCAAAGGGGATCGCGTTGAGGGACAGAACCGTCTCTCCCCAGCGGCCCAGGGTCACCAGGCGCGGGGGGAAACCGAAACCGAACTCCTCGACCGCAACCCCACCCAACTTCGCGGTCAACAGATGTCCCAGTTCATGGAAAAAAATCAAAGGACCCAAAACCAGCAGGAACCCCAGGATTCCCCAGGGCACTCCGATCATTGGCTCGCTCATGGTTCCTCCGCGGTGGAATTTCTCCGGATTTCTGACACCGGCGCCTGAGGGCGGGAAGCGAAATGGCCCCTTTTCCTCGGGAGGCCAGCAACACCCCTCCGGATCCCTATGAGCCCGGGATACGAGAGGCTCCACCCCCTGGCCCGCTGGTCAGCACCCGTCGCACCCCGGGCACTCGCTCCAGCCGCTGGGCCACCTCGGGGGCGACTTCCCCCGGACAGAGCACATGCACATTGGGTCCGGCGTCCAGTGTGAAGGCCACAGGCAACCCTTCCTCCCGCCAGCGACGGACCGCCTGCAGGACCGTGATGGTGGCGGGCTCCCAGTAGAACAGCGGAGGCCGCGAGGTCATCATCACGGCGTGCATCCAGATCGCATCCGTCTCTACGATCTCCACCAGGGATTCGAAGTCCCGTTGCTGGATCGCCTCCCGACAGCGAGCAACCCGTTCAGAGGCCGTCGCCACCCGCAGGGCGTGGAGCGGGCTGGTGGCCGCCCGGCGATGGCCCTCGCTGGAGCTGACCGCCTTATGCTGCTCGCTGACGATGGCGATCACATCCCACAACGCCCAGTGCTCGGGCGGGGCAATGCTGTAGGCATACGAATCCTCGTGGCGATCCCCCGCCACCCACTCCACAAAGCCAGGGGGCACGGACCGACAAGCCGACCCGGAGCCGAGACGGGCCAGGATGGAGAGCTCGCGCTCCGAAAGATCCAGTCCCAGCGCCGCGGCGGCGGCCACCGCCAGCGCCGCAAACGCGGCCGCCGAGGAAGCCAGCCCTACCCCGGCCGGGATGTCCGTGCTCGACTCCACCACGGCTTGCCCCCGAAGCCCGGCCATCCCCCGCACATGATTCAGGAACGCCTCCACCCGATCCCGGGCCGGGCCCTCCACCCGGATCCCATTCAAAATCAGGACATCCGGCCCTTCCTCCTCCAGGAACGTCACCGTAGTCACAGTGCGCAGCGCCCCCAGATTCATCGAGAGGGAAGGGTTCGCCGGAAGGCGAAGCCGGTCGTCCCGATTCCCCCAGTATTTGATAAAGGCGATGTTCGGATGGGCCTGCGCTGTCGCCCGTCGAGCTGCTTCCATCCTTCCCTTCCGGATCGAAGCACGGTTCTCCCCCGCGGGGCCATCCCCCTCGGGCCCACCGCCCCCATCGGATTCCAGATCCCATCCGGTGGACAGATCCAGTTTAACATCATTTCGAAGGCGGCATCGCTTCCCATTCCCCGGGCCAATCCCCGACGCCTACCCGGCCATGGGCTCACCAGAGCGGAACCCGCGGAAGCAACAGGCGCGCGGAAGCGGGAAGGATCCCACACGCGACCATGATATCTTCATCCCCGAATCGGGTATCGCTCCAGGCCGCGCACACCCGATCGCGGGCCACATCCAGGCCCCAGTAATCCCCGGGGGCCGGGCTGATCGGAGGCACCCCCACGTTGAGATCAAAGGAGCGGCTGCTGACCCGGAACGGCAGGCTCCACGTCCGGCCGCCATCCGGCGAATACGCATAAAAGGCATCGAACAGACGGTTTCCCGGATCCCGCCGGCGGTCCAGCCAGAACAGATGCACCCATCCACGGGAATCCGTTCGCACGATGGGATGGGCCGCATCTCCGGGAGCGGCGAACGGAACGGATACGCTCCACGTTCGACCGCCATCCTCACTACGGGCGAAGACCACCTCCGTTCCCAGATCTCCCCGGGTGGAGAGCTCGGTCCACGTGACATAGAGCCGGTTCGCATCGGAAGGATCCGCCGCCGCGCTGGGGAGCGTGTAAAGCCGCCACCGGTCGTAGGGACGCACCGGGCTGGGAGGCTGGAGGACGTGGGCCACCGTCCGGGGGGCAGAGAAGGAACGCCCACCATCGAACGAAGTCACCACGCGGATCTCCCCCGGCGTGGTCGGGGACATCGGCTCCACATAGAACAGATGGACCGCGCCGTCCGCCCCGATCACCGGCATAGCTCCCTGAACGCCTTCCCCTTCCGTCGCGGTCACTGGGGGCGACCAGGAAAGCCCCCCGTCTCCGGAGTGGACCATCCACAGCACATCGGCGTGCATCGGGCGCCAGGCCACATAGAGGCGCCCGTAGAACGGGCTGCCGGGCCGGTTATCACGGGCTAGCCATGGCTTATCATCGAGGACGGTCGATGGCTCCGAGATCACCGTCACCGCGTCCCGCCACGTGCGCCCCCCGTCATCCGACCATGTCAGAAAGAGCCCGTGATGGCGGTAAGCGGGGGTCCCTGCCCCCAGGACCAGAACGTAGAAGCGCCCGTTTTCGGCCGCCAGGGCCACGGGATCGCTCTGCCGGGTGATCGCAGGGGGGAGCCCGGGGAAGGGGAGCTGGATCGGCCAGGAGCGCCCGCCATCGAAAGAGACATAGATCCAGACCTCGCGGGTGATATCCTGGGTGCGCCGGAAATCCTTGGCGGCCACCACCAGATTCCATGGATCCTGAGGATGGATGGCCAGGCTGGGCTCCTGCTGGGCGAAGCCGCTGCGATCGCTGTTCGCGACCTCATTCGGACCCCAGAGCGGTGGAGGGAGCCATTCCGCCTCCATCCGGGCCAGCGCCAGGGAGACCGTCAGTCCCGGCAGAAGCAGCCCGATGAGGGATAGCCCTCGGGAAAACGCCCGCATCGTCAGCTCCATATCGGACCTGCGTCGTTCAGACCCCATCCAGGAGACAGGAAAGAGAAGAATGCAGGGAACCGAACAGGTTGCCTTCGGCGATTCGCCCACCCCCCAAACTTCCGAGAAGAGGATCCGGCTGGAATGCCAGGAAGAGCGTGGATTCCGCTCTTCTCTTCGTTGAATTCGCCCCACGGGTTTGCTATGATCATGGACCAGAGGGGCCAGAACGGGCAACCCCTGACAGGCATTTCCCCTTCCCATGGCTGGCAACAGGAGGAGGTCATACACCGGTGGCCATCGAACGGGAATGGATCGCGGCATGGCAGGATGCCGCGATCTGGAAAGATGCGCAATGGGGGCGGCTCCTGGTGCGCGGGGAGGATCGGCTGGCCTTCCTGCAGCGGATGTCCACGAACGACTTCCGCGGGATGCAACCCGGCATGGTCCTCCCCACGGTCTTCACCACCCCCACCGGGCGGATCGTCGACTGGGCCCATGCCTGGGCGCTGGAGGAAGAGATCCTGCTCCTGACATCCCCCGGGGCAGGCCCGACGCTGCGCTCGTGGCTTCGACGGTATATCTTCTTCCGGGATCGGGTTCGGATCGAAGACGGCGCTGACCGCTGGGAGGTCATGGGGCTGATCGGGCCCCGGGCGGTCGAGCGTCTGGGGTGGTCGCCCGGCTCCTCTTATGGGAGCCAGCGAATCCGGGTGGAGGCGATGGAAGTCCTCGCGGCGAGGACCGATTTCCCGCCGGTCATCTGGATCATCGGCCCCCCCGATCCCCTCCGGGCGCTGCAGGAGCATCTGGAGGCGCAGGGCGTGCCGGCCATGGGGAAGGCCACATGGGAGATCTGGCGGATCGAACAGGGAATCCCCGCCTGGGGTCGGGAGCTGACGGAAAGGGTGAATCCGCTGGAAGCCGGCCTTCGGTTCGCGATTTCCTTTCAGAAGGGCTGCTATATCGGGCAGGAAGTCATCGCCCGCCTGGAACACTATGAGAAAGTCCGCCGCCGCTTGATGGGCCTGCATCTGGAGGAGGAGATCCCGGCCGAAGGCGCCCGCCTGGAAGTGGAGGGGCAGGAGGTCGGGTGGCTGACCAGTTCGGTCCGTTCCCCCCGGTGGGGCCCCATCGGTCTCGGATATGTGTTGCGGGAATACGCCGAGCCCGGTCGTCCCCTTTCCGTTCGATCCGGCGAACGAGCCATCCCGGCCCGGCTGGCCACATTGCCCTTTTCCTGGAATCCCATGCCGGGCGCTCCGGAGTGAGTCAGGCCTGAACCCGGCGTTCAAATCCCAGGCCACCTGTTCGGATAGAAACCCGGCTGGACCATTCGGGCTGGGATCCGGCGGGCAGAGGCTACCCGATCCCAGCGATTTGAATTACCATTATCTCGTTGAAGAGCATCCTGCGGGAGGGGATCTCTCCCATGTCGCGAGAGCCCGTGAAGCTGGCCATCATCGGGGGAAGCGGTCTCTATCAGATGGAAGCCCTGCAAGATGTGGAGGAGGTGCGGATCCCCACGCCCTTCGGGGATCCCAGCGATGCCATCATCATCGGGACGCTGGAGGGACGGCGGGTCGCCTTCCTCCCCCGCCACGGGCGCGGCCACCGGATCGCCCCCAGCGAGATCAACAGCCGCGCGAACATCTATGCGCTCAAGGTGCTGGGGGTCGAACGGATCGTCGCCGTGAGCGCCTGCGGGAGCCTCCGGGAGGAGTTCGCCCCCGGCCACGTGGTGGTCCCGGACCAGCTGATCGATGCGACGAAGGGGAAGCGCGCTTACACGTTCTTCGGCAACGGCCTGGTGGTGCACATCTCGATGGCGGATCCCTTCTGTCCTCACCTGAGCGAATACGTTTACCAGGCAGTGAAAGCGGTGGGAGGCACGGTACACAAAGGGGGGACCTTCATCACGATCGAAGGGCCGCGTTTCTCCACGAAGGCCGAGAGCCGGGTATGGCGGCAGTGGGGGGCGGATATCATCGGCATGACGGCGGTGCCGGAGGCTCAGCTGGCCCGCGAGGCGGAAATCTGCTATGCGGCGATGGCGCATGTGACCGATTACGATGTCTGGCATGAAAGCGAGGAACCGGTGACCGCGGAGATGGTGATCCAGCGCCTGGCCGCCAACGTGGCCCTGGCCAAAGAGGCCATCCGGGTCCTGGCCCGCATCCTGCCGGATGAGCGACCGTGCGCCTGCGGCAACGCCCTGCAGCACGCCTTTGCCACCGATCTCTCCCTGATCCCTGAATCCCTCCGGCGCGATCTGGAACCGATTCTGGGGAAATACCTCCAGCAGCCCCGCCCGGCCAGCTAACCCCTCGGCCAGCTTCCTGTGCGAAATCCGGGGATCATCCAATCCATCGATCCCCCCATGCATCGCGGGCCGGGCGATCGGTCGCCCGGCCCGCAGACGTTTCGTAATACGACACCCGCAGATCGTTGTAGGGCAACGGCAAGCCGTTGCCCTGCTCTCCTCCAGGTGTGTGATGGCCCCCCTTGAAGGCCAGGTGCGGCTGTCATATTAACGGATTTCCCGCACCAGCCGCTCGTAGGGGATGTCGCCCGAAATCAGCCCTTTCCCCCGGGCCCAGGCGATCACATCCGCGAATTGCTCTCGGGTGGGGAGCGCACGCTCCGGATACGGGGGTAACCGATAGGTTCCCACCAGGGGCTGGGGCACCAGCTTCTTCTCGGAGAGAAGGCCGGCATATTTGTCCGGGTTCGCGTTGATGGCCGCCACCGCCTGATCCCATGCCTGCAGGAAGCGCCGCACTGCCTCCGGGTTCTTCTCCACCACCTCCGCCCGGAAGCTGAGCACGCTCAGGGAGATCGACTGGACCTCCCGATCGTCCGCGATCACCTTCGCCCCCTGCTGAATCGCCAGGGTCGCGAAGGGATCCGGAAGGGTGGCCGCCTTCACCCGGCCTTCCACCAGCGCCTGTAGCCGATCCGGGATGCGCGGGATGTTCACCGTTTGGTAATCCCCCGGCTTCAACCCCGCCCGCTCCAGGATCCGGTCCGTCATATACTCAATGACCGTCCCCTGGGAGATGGCGATCTCCACCCCCTTCAGATCCTGGGGGCTTCCGATCCTGGCGCTCGGGTTCGCCAGAATGAAATACTGGGGCGCCTGCGGATACGCCTGGCGGGCGATGCGGACCACGTAGATCTGGGGTTTTTCCTTGTTATAGAAGAGCGCCGAAACCGTATCGTTGACCATGGCGTCGATGCGCCCGGCCTGCATCAATTGATCCCGCTCGGCCGCAGAGGCCGCGGGCACGACTTCCACTTCCAGACCGGCCCGGGCGAAGTAGCCCTCGGTCTGGGCCACATAGACCGGCAGGACATCCAGGATCGGCAGGGCCCCGAAGCGGACCCGCATCGGACCTGCGCTCGATGAAGGCCGGCACCCGATCGCCCCCAGGATCAGCCCGACCATCAGAGCCAGCCCGATCCCTATCCGCTGCTTCATGGATCGCCTCCAATGCCAGGATGTGATCTATAGTTTATCTCGAAACCCCCCGTCTCGTGAAGAATTTCTCAAAAGGCGGAGAAGAGGAGGCCGAACATTCCGCTTTCCCCGCCAATGGCCCCTGGTGCCTGGAGTGGGAGAGCCATCGGGAGGCTTTTCCGGCGGAGTCTGTGCGGAGGCGGGCTGGCCCCAGAGCCTTCGGAGCGCCCGGCCCACACCTGGCCGCTTTGACAACTCTCCCGAACTCGCCTATACTGGAGGCAGAACACGCAGATGGGGGAGGCTTCCCTTGCGTGTAGAGATCCGCCAGCGAAGGCCATCCGCAAAACGGCACGCGGCCGATGGGCTGTCGTGCCGTTTTGCTTTTCTGTAAGGGGTTACGCCGCTCGGAATTCCACCCTCAGGAGGAGGCTCCCTATGGTGGACTCGGCGCTGATCGGCAAGATCGAGAAGGCCCGGCGCTACGCCGAGGAGCGGGATCGATTCCACTTCATCTCCTTCGCTGTCACGGTGCGCGGCGAGAACAACACCCACCACGTTCGCTACCACGAGGGGAACTGGACGTGCGACTGTGAGTTCTTCCAGCACCGCGGGACCTGCGCTCACACGATGGCGCTGGAGCGGATCCTGGAGGGGATGTTATAAGCCGGCGATCCCCTCCAGGTCCCGCAGTCCGGCGGTGTGGGAAGCATCTGTCGATGGATCTTCCGGGAAGGATCGCTGCGCTTTCCGATCGCCCCCGGACTGGGTCGGCGGGGCGGGCGGCTGTAACGCCCGCCCCCTCATCCTGAGGGCCTGGAGACACGGAAAGGCAAGCTGGCTGCCCCAGATCCCCCGCGATGGAGCAGGCCTCCTCACCCAACCCGCTATCATAAACCATGAGCCATCATGCCCGGCTTTCCCTGATCGGGCCCCGCGCTGTCCGTTCGGCGCCATCGATTTTGGAAGATCAAGCCGAATGATCCCGCGGGCAGATCCCTATCCCGCTCGACCCAGGAAGCGCCATGAGCGTCCGCGATCGAGCTCCGGCGTCTGCCTCCAGAGGAGGCGATTTCTGGTCAACCCTGCGAGAAACGATCGTGCTGGCGGCCACGCTGGCCAGTTTCCTGGCCAGCGCCTGGTTGCTCCGGCGCCCGGCTCCCGCGCCGATCCAGATCGTTCCGCCCCCGACCCCGGCACCGACCCTTACCCCCACCCCGAAGTGGATCCAGGTCTACCTGACCGGCGCCGTGCGAGCGCCCGGCGTCTACACCGTCCCCCAGGGAGTTCGAATCTGGACCCTGCTGGAGCAGGCGGGGGGCGCTCAGGCCGATGCGGATCTGGAGGCCCTCAATCTGGCCGCGCCGGTTGCGGATGGGATGCACCTGCATGTGCCCCGGCGCGGGGAGCCGCCATCGGCCACGCCCACCCCCTCCGCCCGCCTGAACCTGAACACGGCTTCCGTGGAAGCGCTGGAGCAGCTCCCCGGCATCGGGCCCCGGACCGCGCAGGCCATCGTCGATCACCGGCTCAAGCACGGCCCTTTCCGGCGCCTGGAGGATCTCCTGGCCATCCCGGGCATCGGCCCCGCTACCCTGGAGCGCATTCGCCCCTGGGTGACCATCGATCCGGAACCATGAGGGCGGTTATTCTCCCGTCCGAAGAAGTCGCCCCTGTGCTCACAGCCGATTGTTAGCCAGCACAGGGGACTCAACAGGGGATGCGAATGCGACTCCTCCCTCAACGAGTCGATCGTTCCGTGACACCTCGTCATCGATTTCATCCCGTGGGGTGAAACCGACGACCGGCCCCTTCCTGCTTCCCCGACCCGCGGCTCGTAGACCGGCGCTTCGCCGTTCCGCCTGGGGACCTCTCCCCCTTCCCCTCCCCGAATCGGGGAGGGGGAGGGGTTCGGGGTGGAGGAGGGGTCAGGCCAGTCCCCAGTGGGTGGAACCGACACCGGGGATCCCGGCTACGAAGCATGGAGGGCGGCCAGCATGTCCTCGAGCAGGTGCTCATCGGTGAAGGTTCCCTTCTCCAGCACCGCGTAGGCCTGCTCGCGCAGACGGGCCTGTTCCTCCGGCGCCAGGCTCCGGGCGGTGATCACCAGGACCGGAATGCGGCGCAGCTGCTCATCCGCTTTCAACGCCTCCAGGAGAGCAAAGCCATCCATCCCGGGCATCATCAGATCCAGGAGGATCACATCCGGCGGCTGCGCCCGGATCCGCGCCAGAGCCTCGTCGCCCCGATGGGCGGCTTCCACATAGAAAACCCCTCGCGATTGCAGAATCCGCCGGATCAGCCGCACCGCATCCGGGTCGTCGTCCACGATCAGCACCCGCCGGCTGCGCGGATCCAGCTGGTCTAATGCGGTGAGGAACCCCTCGGAAGGCGCAGCGGGGGCTTCCAGGGTGTGGACCCAACCCTCCCCCAGGGCGAACTTCTCCACCGGGAAGGTATGCCCCGACGCGTTGATGACCACGGTCTCCTCCGGCCGGATGCGCCCGGAGGCGATCAGCTTGAAGGCGCCGGCGAAGGCGGCGGCCGCCGCCGGCTCCATGGAGAGGCCTTCCATCTTGGCCAGCAGATGCATCGCCCGATAGGTTTCCTCATCGCTCACCGTCTCCATAGAGCCCCCGGTCTCCAGGACGATGCGGCGCAGCACCGGGTAGGCCGGGCCCGGATCCCCGGTCGCCAGCGTGGCGATCCGGGTGCGGGGCGTATGGACGACCCGAGCCTGCTCCCGGCCCTCGCGGAAGGATTCCACGATGGGCGCGCAGCCCTCCGCCTGGATAACGCCGATGCGTGGAACCCGGTCCACCAGGCCCATGGCCTGGAGCTCCCGGAATCCTTTCCACACCCCAATGGGACCCATCCCCCCGCTCACCGCCTGGATATACCAGTCCGGCGCCCGCCAGCCGAGCTGTTCCGCGATCTCGAAGGCGAGGGTCTTCATACTCTCCCGTGCCGCCAGGCTCCGGATCCCCCGATCCAGGAACAGCCCGCGCCGCTCGGCGAACCGGGCCGCCACCTGCTTGGTCTGATCGTAAGTCCCGGTCACCTTGATGACTTCCGCCCCATACAGGGCGACCTCCCGCATCTTGTCCGCGGGCGCGGAGCTCACCAAGAAGGCCCATAGCTGAATCCCGGCCCGGGCGCAGTAGGCGGCATAGGAGATGGCCACGTTCCCGGTGGAGGCCACCACCATCTCCTGCAGGCCGGCCTCCCGAGCCACTGAGATGGCCAGGGAAGCCTGACGGTCCTTGAAAGAGCCCGTGGGGTTCTGGCGCTCGTCCTTGATGTAAAGGCGCGGACGGCCCAGCATCAACCCCAGGTTCTCCGCCCGCAGAAGCGGCGTTCCCCCCTCATCCATCGTCACGATGTGGAGATCCTGGCGCAGGGGCAGAAGCTCCCGATAGCGCCACATGGTGAAGGGGCGGTCGCGGAGCACGCGCTCCCACTGCCGGCGGACGGCCTCCAGATCGTAGACGACATCCAGCCACTCGCCGCCGCAACGCGGGCAGCGGATCTCGAAGCGGAGATAGGGCCACCGATGACTGCAGGCCGCGCAATGCAGCCACATCCCGTCACCCCTCCGATTCAAGGCCCAGGGCCCGCCGAATGTGAAGATCGAAGGGCGGATAAAGGATTCCCCTCTCTGTGACGATCCCGGTGATGTAGCGGGCGGGCGTGACATCGAAGGCGGGGTTGGCCGCCCGCGCCCCTCGGGGCGCGATGGGGACGCCCTCGATCTCCAGCACCTCCCGCTCATCCCGCTCCTCGATAGGAATGGCGTCTCCGTTCGGCGTGTGGGGATCGATGGTGGAGGTGGGGGCCACCACATAGAAGGGAACCCCGTGTTCCTTCGCCAGGACCGCCAGGGTGTAGGTGCCGACCTTGTTGGCCACGTCGCCGTTGGCGGCGATGCGGTCGGCGCCCACCAGGACGATGTTCACCTTCCCCTTGCGCATGTAATAGCCGGCCGCGCCGTCGGCGATCACGGTGAAGGGGATGCCCAGCTGGAGCAGCTCCCACGCGGTCAGACGGGCGCCCTGTAAACGCGGCCGCGTCTCATCGACCAGCACGTGGATGCGCTTCCCCTGTTCGTGGGCCGTGCGGATCACCCCCAGGGCGGTGCCGTAATCCACCGTGGCCAGGGCGCCGGTGTTGCAGTGGTGCAGGATGGTGTCGCCGTCCCGGATCAGAGCCGCCCCGAACTGGCCCATCCGGCGGTTGGTCTCCACATCCTCTTCCGCAATGCGGATCGCCTCCGCCACCAGCGCCTCCCGCAGCGCCTGGGGATCCTCCAGGCCCTCATCCGTCGCGCGGCGGAGCATGCGATCCACCGCCCAGAACAGGTTCACCGCTGTGGGCCGGGAGGCTTTGAGCAGGGCCGCCGCTGCCTCCAGATCCCGCAACAGGCCTATCCGATCGGACGCCGGGCTGCGCAGAGCAGCCAGGGCCATCCCGAAGGCGGCCGCCGCCCCAATCGCCGGCGCCCCGCGGACCGCCATGGTGCGAATGGCCTCCGCGACCGCCTGCGGGGTGTCACACTCCAGGATCACCAGCTCATGGGGCAGGCGTCGCTGGTCGATCAGACGAAGCACGCCATCATGCCATTCCACGCTGCGCATCCGCTGGCCTCCATGCCGGAAAGATCACTGGGGATTTTACTCGAACCGGTGGTCATGCGGGGATTCCGGAGCCTCAAACCGCCTGGCGGGGACAGGATCCCGATCACCCCCCTCCCCTCCTGACTGCTCTGCGACCTCAAGGGCCCGCCGATCCCCGTAGGTTCGGATCGGAAACGAAATCCCCCCTCCCCGTTTCCAGGGAGGGGGGATCCGCTTAACATTCGCTGTAGCCGCAGTTATAGCAGGTCCGGCATCCTTCCTGCTCCAACAGCGTGGCCTCGCCGCATTGCGGGCAGAGGTCCCCCACCGGCCCGAGGGCCTCCCGCTCAGCGGGCTCCGGGCGAGGCTCCGGCAGTGGGAGCGCTGGCGGAGGGCTCGGGATCGCATGGGCCTCCAGGCCGCGCTCCGCCAGGTATTCCGCCAGCACCCGGGCGATGCCGTCGGGGAGACTGCGAACCCGCTCCGGCCCGAAGCCCAGGGCGCGCCCCCCGCCGATGCCCTGCAGCTGATCCACCACCTGGCGCAGCCGCTCGGCGGGCGGCACCGGGGAGGGCAGCCGCAGCAGCAGGGAGATCAGCCGCCCGATCGCCTCCGCCACTGCCGCGATGTCCGAACCCGCTTTCCCCACATTCAGGAACACCTCGAAGGGCTGACCCTCGCCGTTCTCATTCAGGGTGATGAACGCTGTCCCCACCGGCGTGGCGATCCGGTAGGTGACGCCAGCGAGTTTCTGCGGCCGCGGACGCACGGTCGGGCCCACCGGTTGCGGCAGCGTGGGCTGGGTCGGAACCATCGGTCCCTCCTCCCGTTTCTTTTCCTTTTTCTCCTTCGTCTCCAGCGTCTCCAGCACCTCCTTCTGTCGGGACCCCGCCACATACACCGTCAGCCCCTTGCATCCCAGCTTCCAGGCTAGAATATATGCTTTTTCTACATCTTCTATAGTAGCTTTCTCCGGGAAATTAATCGTCTTTGAAATACTGTTATCGATAAACGCCTGGATGCTGGCCTGCATCCACACATGTTCTTCAGGGGTGAGGTCCTGGGCGACGACGAAGGTGTGGCGGATCCAGTCGGGGAGCTCCTGGATGTGCTGGCAGGTGCCCTTGCGCAGGACCTCCTCGATGATCCGGGCGCGGGCCTCCTCATCGAGGCCGGCCTCCTTCAGGGCGCGCATAAAGAGGGGGCTGACGTAGCGCAGCTCCAGGCGTCCCTCCGCCTCGTGGACGTAGCGGATGTAGGCCAGGGCGAAGACCGGCTCGCACCCGTAGCCCTCGCAGCCGGCGACAGTGGAAAGCGTGCCGGTCGGGGCCACCGTGGTCTGCGCGGCGTTGCGGATGCCATAGCGGCGGATCCCCTCCACGATGGCGTTCCAGTCCAGGGGCGGTCGGCCCCAATCCCGGGTGTAGGGCTTCAGAGGCTTGGGGGGCTCCCATTTCAGGTTCTCCGGGTCATAGATGCTCCCCCGGATCGCCGGGAAGGGGCCCCGCTCTTTGGCCAGCTCGATGCTGGTGCGCATGGCGTGGTAACGGATGAACTCCGCGATCTGGGCGGCGAACTCCTGGCCCTCCTCGGAGCCATAGCGGATCCGCAGGTGATACATCAGATCCGCCAGCCCCATGAAGCCCAGGCCGATGCGCCGGGTCCTGTAGGCGGCTTCCTTCAGCTGGGGCACAGCGGGCACATACTGGTTCACCTGGACCACGTTGTCCAGGAAGCGGGTGGCCCACTCCACCGTCTCCCGCAGCTTCTCCCAGTCCACCTCCGCCCGACCGTCCACGTATTTCACATGGCGCGCCAGGTTCACCGAGCCCAGGCAGCAGTTCTCGTAAGGCCCCAACCACTGTTCACCGCAACCCCGGGATACGTAGCCCTCCGTGATCCAGGTGTCGCTCTGGGGTTCATAGAGGTCATAAACCGTTTCGTAGCCGGCGAACTCGATCTTCACGACCTGGGCAGCCCAGTTCCCCCCCGTGAAGTTGCAGCGTAGGGCTGCCTCTTCCAGCCGCCGCCTCTTCTCCGGATGGCTGAGTCGGATTTGTTCAATAAACCGTCCCAAGCTGGCTCCGGAGATCACCACGTCATATTTCGGTCGGTCATGGCGGATCTCCCGACCGTTTAAAGCATGGCGCTTACGAACAGTTCGATGGATGCGAGCGTGGACTCCGAACATGAGCAGGATCAGCCGGACTTGACGGGCCAGCTCCTCGCTGGAGGTATGGAATCGAAGGAGAGGATGGTTGGAGGAAAGATCTACACTTCCATCTGTGCTGAACAACCCGTCCAAAAGCCCTTCCAGGAACTCGCGGTTGCTGTTGATGTAAGCCAGAGGCAGTCGCTTCTCCGGGCTCCGTGCGGGGGGCAGAAGGAGCGTGCGCACCCAGCCCGCAATGACAGAACCCGGCTTGGGATCCATCATCATGGAGCGGGAACCTGGATTGACATCGGTCACGAAATGGGTGGCTCCCAGCTTCTGAAAGGCTTCCCGCACCACCGCGTTCCACTCTTCCTCGTCGGCGTGGGTGCTGAAACGGACCACATTGCGGGAGAGGGCGTGCTCGGTATAGCACCCATCTCCGACCAGCACACCAATCAGGAATCCGAACTCCCGATCGCTGAGATGAGGCGGTTTATCCGGGACAGGGTTATTCGGCATTCGGGCAGGGAACACCCGGACCCAATCGCCTGGTTTCAGCTGGTCCACCCGACGGGGCTCATAAAACTTTGTCCGGGAATCCCGGACGTGGAACTGATGGGCCGCGGTGACCTTGATCACGCCTCCGTCAGACAGGAAAACGCGATATACAGGGCGTTCTTTGTAGACTTCAATACGCTCCACCCGACCAGTCCCCAGAACAGTGCAGATCTCGTCCCCCGTCCGGATCTCCGCGGCATAACGCCAGCCTTGGGGGGTGGCCACCAGCGTATCCCCGGTCACACATGGGTTCGTCGCCTCCAACGTATACAGATGGGGCACCGGGTTGGAGCGATTCGCGGTGTCCAGGAAAAGGACGCCGGGCTCGCCGTTGTGGTGAGCCTGGGTGGCGATCTTGCGGAAGAGGTCCCGGGCCCGCACCCGCTTGTAGACCCGGATGGGGATCCCCACCCGCTCGGCGTCCTCCAGGGTCCCCCGGAAGTTGCGATAGGCGGGATGCAGCACATCCGGGAAGCGCAGCTCCCACTCCTCGTCGTTCTCCACCGCCCGCATGAAGGCGTCGGTGATGCCCACCGAGATGTTGAAGTTGGTGATAGCGTTCTCGTCCGTCTTGCAGGTGATGAACTCCTCGATGTCCGGATGATCCACCCGGAGCACCGCCATGTTGGCACCACGGCGGCTGTTGTGGGTCACCATGCCATTGGCCAGATAGGTGTGATTGTCCGACACCTCCAGATCCAGTGTCAGCGCCTCGCCGGCGGGCTCAACGGATCGAACATAGACGAACCAGCGATCGCCCACCGGGGGAGCATGTCGGGCGAATTCGGGATATCGCTCTGTTAGCTCTTCATAAGCCGTAAGGGTGAGCCGACGCTCCCCCCGGACGTAGCGCAGCAAGGCGCGTCGCAGCGCCGGGCGCGTGCTTCGGATCTTCCGACCGGTTCCTCGCCCTCGTCGATCCCGCTGGGGAAGGGCGGTCGCTTCCAGAACCGGGCTGAGCCAGTAAGCGGGCTCCGGAAGCGGATAGGCGGATTCACGATTCGAATCCGGGATCCGTTCCAGGCAAACCCGGAAACGGGAACGGGGATCACAGCCGATCCGCTCCGCCCATGCCCGCAGCCCGGCAGAGGAGACAATGCGAACGAACCAGGGGCGGGACCGTCCGAACCGGTTCCCGGATGGATGACCCGGACGCACTTTCACCGGACACCCCAGGCCGATGAGCAGCACTGCCACTTCTCGGGCCAGGCGCTCCGAGGCGGTGCAGAGCATCGGATAGCCATGGACGACGGTCCCATCGGCTTCGAAAAGCCCCCGCAGGTAAGCCGCCACCACCGAAGGAGGGCTGAGCCGGATCAGGCGGGGGACGCTGGCCTCCACGCTCCGGCCCTTCCCCAAACCGTTCACGCAAAGGAACTCCTTCACCGCGCGGTTATCGATGATGAAAAGCGTGGAGCCATCCCCGGGCCTGCGCCGGACATGGACCTGAACCTCGAAGAGGCGCTCCATCAGGCGGGGCATCTCTTCGATCAGGTAAGAATGATTGGCCACGGCCACCCCGATCCGATGATCGTTCTCCTCCTGGGCCACGAAGCCATCGCCCGTGAGATACCCCAGGAAGAAAGCGAACTCCTCGTCCAGAACGTGGGGCAGCCGGGGCATGACCTGATTGCCGTGTCGCTTCTCGACCGGCTTCAGGGGCTGGAGATGGCCATGATGCTGGCCCAGAATGACCGGGATGGCATCGCCGGGCTGCAGCTCATCCAGCCGACGCCAGACCCAACCTTCCCGCGTCAGCACCTTCACCTTATGATCCGGCGTGCCGGTCAGCGTCAGGCCTTCCTCCGTCACCACGCGCAACACCTGGGATCGGCCGCGGTTGTAGCCGTGAAGGGAAATCCGCGGGCCCTGATCGGTCAGCACGGTGATGCGCTGCGGCTGCCATCCGGGCTTTTCCGGATCGACGATCTCGTCCAGCCGGAGCAGCCCATGCGCGGTGAACACCAGGGTGTCCGGCGTCAGACATCCTCCCTGAGCGATCTCCCCGAAGGCGCGATCGTAGACCCGCAGAAAGCCCACCGGGCCGGTGGCCCGGCCCATCGAGGAGAAAACGATGGCGTTCTTGGGGCGCAGACGGGAGAACGAGAACCCGTTGCCGCCGCCCGTCTGCTGGATCAGCGCCGCATCCCGCAGCGTCTGAAAGATCCCCCCCGGGATCTTCCCCATGTCGTCCTCCAGGGGGAGGACAAAACAATTATGAACTACAACACCTTCTACAACGTAAGTGTGATCTTCTTCTACCTCACAGTTATAAACATATCCTTCGTAATAAATTTCTTCTATGTTTTCTATTTCGAAGTAAACGTGTTCTTCGTCCCGTAACACCCCATTATTTGACCCTCCGGCGTCTGGGAGATGGATCCCGAAAGCCTTTTCAATTAATCGTCGAGATCGGAGAGGAGACATGATGATCTGAGCAGCCTCACGGGCATTTGGAGTCACATAAGTGGTATCTACGCCACGAATAGATGCTTCATATCCCAATCGAAGCAAAATTTGCCACGTCTGAAAGATGAGCGTCGGGTTGCTTAACGTGAGTCGGAATGCCCTGAATAATTTGGCGGATTTCCTCCCATTAATCAGATACGCTTTCTCGCTGTAAAATCCGTCTCCTCGAAGTAGACCCGCTAGAAACTCTTCTTGAAGATCAAAATTGGCGTATTGCATCCAAATAGGGATGCGTTTGTTGTAGGAATGTCGACCAAATTGATTAAAGAACCACTGAGCGAGAGCTCGATTATATAAATCAATGTGAACCCAGTTTCCCCTTGAAGAATTCATAATAGGCGTAAACCCTAAAATACTACTCAATATATTCGAGACATCAGCATGATATTCCTTTTCTTTGATGGAAAAAGTGAACCGAACATATTCAAGATCTGGACCCAGTGTTCCCTCGGCCACGTAGTATCCACAAAGTCGTGCAACCTCGGAGCTGAGTGGGATATGGCGTGGGATCCAGCGAGCTTGGCGGCCGGAATTTTGATAAGCAGCCGGTCGACGAACCCGAATCGTGGTAGGGGTGCTCTGGACTTCGAGATCTTCCCTAGAGAGGGTCTCCGCTAAATCGAAGGAGGGCGTAGAAAGAATGCCTTTCGGAAAGCCGATGGCAACGCGATCTCCGGGACGAAGATCTGCGGCCATCACCCATCCCCGAGGAGTCAGAAAAGGATGCTCCGGGGTTACTTCGATCCTCCGGCCGATTCGTCGCACTTTGATGATCCGCAACGGCCCCCGATAAAATCGTCGAGACGTCTGCAGGACCGGCTGGTAGCGGCCTCGATGAGTCAGAACGCGATCACCGGGCCGTAGGTCGGCGATCCGTTTGAGTCCATGCTCTGTTATCACCCGTATTTCCGGCGTGAAACATGCCGCCAGCTGCCCCAGAGGGGTGCCGGCACCGGTGAAGGTGGGGGAATTGGGGAGAAAGCGGAGGGCGGTGAGCATTCGGTAGAACCGCTCCTCCCACAGGGCCGGATCGCCGCCCAGCTCCTTCTCCGCCTCGGCGATGGCCCGGGCCACCCGACGGAACATCTCGGGGATCGTCTCCACCGGCCGGCCGTCCGGCCCCTTGCGCAGATACCGCCGCTCCAGGACGATGCGGCCGTTCTCCGTTAATGGGATCTCCGCCTCCGTATCGGCTTCATCCACCCGGATCTCCCAGCGCGTCGTCATGGCCGCTTCCTCCTTCCCTTAGGGATCGCTTGGAATCGATGCGCGCCGGGCTCCATCGGCCTGCTGACCCCATGGAGCCCATGGACACCATCCGGATCTCCGCTCCCCTCGGATAACCGAGGAACCGCCATATATGGCGGTTTATTTGACATTAATTCCTATATATGGCGAATCCGTGGGCACGATGGAGCCATCGGCAGGGTGTTCGCGGATCGGTTTCCTGGGATGGGAACAGGGCCCGAGGTCGGGCGCAGTTCAGGCCGGGCCGGCCGGCGAGGGGGCGCTTTCCCGGGCTCGGGCCTCCAGGAGGTTATCGATCTCCTGTCGGATGCTCTCCAGATCGCTCAAGCCGAGATACACGATGGCGTAGCGGATATAGGCGATCTCATCCAGCTCCTTCAACCCCGCGATGACCATGTCGCCGATCTGGCGGCTGGGGATCTCCGATTTCCCCATCGCCTGGAGGCGGGCTTCGATCCGCTCCACCAGGCGCTCCAGGGCCTCCGCCGGGATGGGCCGTTTGGCGCAGGCGATCTGGATCCCCCGCAACAGCTTCTCCCGGTCAAAGGGCTCCCGTCGCCCATCCCGCTTGATCACCATGGGCGCGAGGTGGATCGGCCGCTCAATGGTGGTGAACCGGCGCAGACACCGGGGGCACTCCCGACGCCGCCGCACCGCCCGCCGCTCCGCCTCCGGCGTGGTGTCGATCACCCGCGTGTCCTCACTCCCGCAAAAGGGACAGCGCACGGACGAGACCCCTATATATAGGGTAGAAAACGGGTCGATCCGCCAGATCTTCGGACCCAGGCGGGCCTTTATCGTAGCATGGAGGCAGGGGGCTGTCAAGCGCCACCGAACGCTTTAACCTGCGAGGAGGTCGGCCGCTGAGCGCGGCTATCCCGCTCGATCCTCCAGATGGCATGTATCGTTCAGGCGGATCACGACCCAGCGCCCATCCTGAACGACCAGCTCGGTCAGCGAGGCGTTATCGAAGCGGAAAGGGGAAGGCCGATCCAGGGGGAAGCCCAGCCAGCACCGGAAGAACATGGCGAAGGTCCCCCCGTGGGCCACCACCGCCACCGTTTGCTCCGGCCGGGCCATCGCCGCCTGCATCGCCGCCCACACCCGCTCCGCGAAGGCCTCGCGGGGCTCCACCCCTTCGATGGCCGCGGTCGGATCCCGGGCCATCTCCCGCCAGGCCCGCTGCAACGCGGCCACCTCCTCCCCCGGGCGTCCCTCGAAGGGGCCCTGCCTGCGCTCCTTCAAGCGCTCATCCACCTCGATGGGGACCCCCCAGGCGGCGGCGAGGATGCGGGCGGTCTCATAGGCCCGCCACAACGGGCTGCAGAGGATGAGGTCCGGCGGAGCGGCCCGCAGGCGCTCCGCCAGCCGGCGGGCCTGCTCCCGACCTACGTCATCCAGGGGCACATCCGCCCACCCCTGGATCCGTCCCTCGGCGTTCCACGCCGTGCGCCCGTGGCGGATCAGATACAGTCGCTCCGGCATCTCAGCGGTTCTCCCCACCCGACTTCATTGTCCTGCCTGTCGCATCCCTTGAGGCTCCATGTCCCCGTCCGGCGATTCCACACCGGGTTACCCGACATGCTCGATGTATACCCGATCTCCGGAGCCCTCCACGCCTTTCGTTCCCCGGGGCGCAGGCCAACGGGGTTACGGAATCTCCAGGGTCCCCACCTCCACGCCATCCCCGATGGAGCCATCCACCCGGACCGGCCATCGGGCCCCGGAGACAGGATCATAGAGGCCGACCCGGATCCGGTAAAAGCCGTGGAGATCCCGGGGCAGGATCACCCGGATGAAGACCGGGAAAGCGTGATCGGGGGGCCAGGAGGAGATCGGCACGAGATCGTTCGGCAGCGGGCCGTCCCGCTGGGCCACCAGATGCCCGGCGGAATCCAGGACATGAACGAACATCCGGGGAGAACGAGGGACCGGCCCCACCCGCGCCCAGGCCAGCGTCACCCCGAGCAGGTCCCCCGGCCAGCGCGGCGGGCGCAGGTGAACGCCCCGCAATTCGATCTTCCCCTCGAAATCCGCCCGCAAGGGCGTGAAGGCGAACCCGTGGAAGGGCGGCCACGTCTCATAATAGGCCACCCAGAGGGATCCGAACGGCTGTCCCCCGACCTCGAAGCCGTTCTCCAGCAACAGCCCATCGAAAAGCCCCAGGGGGTCTACCACCTCCTGCTGCCAGCCGAAGAGCCACAGCCGCCAGGGGCCCTCCGCGGGGCCGTAGCGGCGGCGGGCGTCCTCCAGCGCGGCACGAACGGCCGCCTCGTCCCACACCGGAGACTCCGGGCCCATCCATAGCGGGGCGGGAACTCCTATGCGTTCCCAGTAGTAAAGAACGGCCCAGTTGGCCCGCAGGGCGAGGGCCGCTTCCCCCGGCCGGATCTGCCGGGCCACGTGGGCTACCGCCTCCCGATACGGATCGCGGCCGCGGCCCGGATCCGCCCACCATGTCCGCCATGGGACGAGGAGCATGGCTCCCAGGGGCAGGAGGAACAGCGCCCCGATCCATCCACTCGTCCGGCGCGGCAACCCGGGGATCCGCGCCCCGAGGAGCTCCCCCAGCCGGGCGGCCCCGCCGCCGATCCCGATGACCCAGAGCGCCCACAGGAAAATCCCATAGCGGGGATGGAACAGGGCGAACCGGGGGAAAACCGTCACCAGGGTCGCGATGGTCAGGGCCGTGGTGCCCAGGGTGAGGGCCGCCCACCGGCGGGCGAAGGCGTTCCAGCGGAGCAGAGCGGCCAGGGCGAGGATAGCGGCGGGAAGCCAGGTCCCTTCCCCCGGCCAGAACCCGTGGGCGAGGGCGGAGAGGATCCCCGACAGGGTCGCGGGGGGTCGGAGGAAATCCTCGGGACGAACGAACCGTTCTCGGGCGAAGATCAGCCAGGGGCCGCCGAGCAACAGGAGCCCCAGCATGCTCGCGGCCCATCGCCGGCGCGCCGCGGGGCGGCGGGCGCTCCCCAGCCCCAGCCCGATGGCCATCACGGCCGCCGGGAAAAGCCCGTAATAATGCGTGAGGATCGTTCCGGCGGCGAACAGCGTCCAGATCAGGAAGCGGAGCGGCGTGGGCTTCCGGAGGATCGCTTCCATTCCCTCGAAGGCGGCCAGCGCCCCGGTGGCCAGCATTGCATACATCCGGGCTTCCTGGACATAATACAGCCAGAACGGGGAAAGCCCCATCGCCAGCATCGTCAGGATCCCCGCGGGCCGTCCCCACCCGCGCGCGGCGATCCGTCCGGCCAGGGCGGCCGCCAGCAGGCCAAACACCACCGAGGGCCACCGCAGCGCGAACTCGCTCTCCCCGGCAATCCGGATCCAGAGATGGAGAAGCAGGTAATAGAGGAAGGGGCTGCGGTCCGCCGCCGTGGCCTGCAGCATCTCCGGGATCGGCATGCGGGCCAGATGCCAGGACCATCCCTCGTCGAACCAGAGGGAAGGGACGTGGAGGCGATTCAGGAAGATGGCGGACAAGAGCACCAACCATGCGATCGGCATTCCGGTTCAATCCCGAACGCGGCTTGCGGCGCGCCCGGGCGAGGGGAGCTCCCTCGGCGCCCGGCGGCGGCCTTCGATTTCCAGAGGACGCATCCGGACGGATCCGCTCCTCAAAGTGTAACCATCGAGGCTTTCCCTGCCAAACCGGTTCCCCGGAGTGGCCGGCTCAGGCTATTATGGAAAAGGGCGGCCCGGCGGGGCTCGCATCCGGGGGAAGGGAGACACCGGAAGGATCTGGGGGCGAAGGGCTCATGCACATCGTCGTGCAGATCCCAGCCTACAACGAAGCGGAGACCATCGGGGAGGTGATCCGAGGGATCCCGCGGGAGATCCCGGGGGTGGAGCGGGTCACCGTCCTGGTGGTGGATGACGGCTCAACCGACGGGACTGGAGCGATCGCCCGTTCCGCCGGAGCGGACATCGTCATACGGCATCGGCGGAACCGGGGGCTGGCGGCCGCCTTTCAGACCGGGTTCGACGCCGCCCTGCGTCTGGGCGCGGACATCATTGTGAACGTAGACGCCGATGGCCAGTATGATCCGGGAGACATCCCGGCGCTGATCGCGCCCATCCTGCGAGGGGAAGCCGACATGGTCGTCGGCGATCGACAGGTCAACCGCCTGGCCCACTTCCCCTGGCACAAGCGCATTCTGTCCGCCCTGGGCTCGGCCGTCGTGCGCTGGGCCTCAGGGCTGGACGTTCCGGACGCGCCGAGCGGCTTCCGGGCCTACAGTCGGGAGGCGGCCCTGCGATTGATCGTGCTGACGGACTTCTCGTATACCGTGGAACATCTGATCCAGGCCGGCAAGCGACGTCTGGCCGTCACCCATGTTCCCATCCATGCCCGTCCCACTTCCCGGCCCTCCCGGCTCCATCAGGGCCTATGGGATTTCATCAAACGGCAGGGGGCGACCATTGTGCGGGTCTACGCGAGCTACGAGCCGCTGAAGGCCTTTTTCTATCTCTCCCTTCCCTTCTGGGGGGTTGGCCTGATCCTCTTCGCCCGGCTGGCGTGGTTTTTCATCACCGAAGGTTTCGCCCTGCGAGGTCACCTGCAATCCCTGATCGTCGCCACCCTCTCGATCATCCTGGCCTTTCTGATCTTCCTGTTCGGCCTCCTGGCTGACCGCATCGGCGACAATCGCCGGCTGCTGGAGGAACTCCTGTATCGCTTGAGGGAACGGGAGGAGTAGCCTTGAAGGGCAAAGAGGGCTTACGTATTATGAGATTGAAATTCGGTAAAAATAATGTTAGCGACCGCCGAAAACGCTTTGGAAGCCCCCGAACACATCGGATATCCAACCGGTCCACCACCCCTCTATACGAAATCTCGAGGGATTTTCTAGCAAACGATAAGTATAATCCTCTATTTGAAACCCACAATCCCGCAAAGCCTTTCGTAAAGTCCACCATGAAACCGGATTCTCGTAATAAAACGGAACGTTGGAGATCCATCGAACAATTCGATTCGCAATGAATCGTGGGAACCAGCTAAGGAATGGAATCCCATAATGCTCTTCAATTGGGAACCAACGGTTGGGTCCACTGAAGAAGCACACGCCTCCTGGCCGGAGCACCCGGTGAATTTCCTGAAGAAGACAACGCCAGTCCGGGACATGTTCATAAACCTGAGCGCAAATAATCAAATCAAAAGAATCGTTTGGAAAAGGAAGACGCATAGCATCTCCAAAGCAAAAATAAGCATAGTGTCTGTGAGCCGTCGCCCAGTGCAACGCATCCTCATCAATATCGACACCAATCACGTGCCAATCGGGCCACAACTGAGCGAAATGCTCAGTGATCCGTCCGGTGGAGCAGCCGATATCCAGCGCCCAGCCATTCCAATGAGCAATCCCAGGCACTGCCTCTTCCAAGACGGCCTGAATCTTCCATGCTTTTCGCTGTCGAAGATAAGGATCTTTAACACGTTCCCACTTAGACCAGTATTCCCTTTGATATTTCATCCGCATTGAAATTGCCTTCTATGAGATTGCTGATGATCTCCAGCATCGTTTCGGGTTGGAACCACCTTCGGAGTGCTACCGTGCGGGCTCGGAGGCGAGCCCATTCCTCTGGTCGCTTGAGTACCTCGCGCAGGCCGGTGGCCAAAGCCTCTGCGGAGGCTTCCTCAACCACCCAGCCGACTTGTCCTCTCCGCACGAGCATTCCAAGATCTCCAACATCTGTTGCGATAACCGGCAACCCCACTTGCATGGCATCCCCGAAAACCAAAGGGATGCTTTCGATGCGTGAGGGAATCACCAGATAATGAACTGCTTTCATCATCGCCACAACCTGTTGAGGCGAGGCGTAGCCGTAGAGCGACACATGGTCCTTCAATGCGTAGAGGCGCAGATGCTCTTCCACCCATGGCCTCAAAGTTCCATCTCCCAGGAGGTGAACTCGAACGCCCTCCAGCTCCGGGCGCAGGGAGCGCAATGCTTCAATCAGCAGATCAATTCCCTTTTGTTTCTCAAAGCGGCCCACATATAGCAGATGACAGCGTGCAGGTGGAAGGGAGGCGGGAGGAGTAGCCAGCGGCAACCGCCGGGAGGCGGGAAGGAATCCGCAAGACTTTCCCCTTAATCGCCCCACCTCCTCCGCCAACCGACAGCCATCGGCCAAACAGAACGAAGCATCTTTGAGAACACGGCGGACGATTCGCTCTCCCAGCGGATATCGATGCCTTCCCCAGATGTCGGAGCCCAGGGCCCAGACCCCGTAAGGGATTTTCTTTCTTCGCCAAGCCCAGCATGCAAGCGCGCCCGAGGGGATCGCCCACAAGGCAAGGCTGAGATCCACCCTCAGGCTCGAGACCACGCGCTCCACAAAAACCATGCCAACCAACAGCAGGCTGGCAAAGCGAATGAGATTCAGCAGATGGGTAGATTGAGAAGCGAGCTCCCGGTAGCTTCCCCACCAAGGAAATTCCAGAACCGGAACATGGGGATCCCGAATCGGTCGATCTTTTCGGGGGGTGACTACCCAAACGGCCCATCCTCGATTTTGGAGTCCGAGGGCCAGCTCACGCGCCAGGGCCCCTGCGTTGAACGTCTCTTCAGGGCTCAAGGGATAAGACGAGGTGATCAGAAGGATCCGTTTCAACCTTCCCTCCTGAGCAGCCAGCCCATATAACGGGCATGATGGTCCCACTTCATTATCTCCGCAAGCCATTCCAGGGGATAAGCTACACTTAAGAACAGATAGAGACCGATCCATGGCCATCGACTGTGCCGAAACCAATCGGCCGCCGCCTCCACCAGTGTGCTCTCCGAAGTCCTCGTTTTCCTCCACGCGCCCCAGCGGCGCAGAATTGGGATCCAAGGAAGCCGTTCGGTGGCCCGACGCCGGAGAACCCGCAACCCCGTTCGCATGAACAGCTCTTCCCAGCTTTCCCGGGATCGTGGGAACAGATAGAAGCCCTCCTCGCATTGCTGGCATAGCTCTATGATGATCATGCATCCTCCAGGGCGCAGCAGACGCCGAATTTCCTGCAGAGCATATTCCTGAACTTCATAGGGAAGATGCTGAAGAACAGTCACGGAGATCGCCCAATCGAACGATCGGCTACGAAATCCGAGAGCTGGAAGAGCCATGACCGCCCATTGCCCTGCCGGGGAGAGGATGCGGGCCCAGCGCAACGCGTGGATGCCCACATCGACGCCCACCGTTTGCACCCCGTAGCGTTGGAACAAACGAGACCACCTTCCCGTCCCGCAACCCAGATCCAAGGCTTGCTGTCCGGGGCGTGGCGGAGAGAGCCGGAGAAGCGCCTGGACCGCTCGCCGCTGCCAAAAATCGAAGAAGCGATTGAAAGCAGCCGGCATCCCTCGGTAAAGATCATGAATGAGACTCAGATCCTCCGAATGCCCTCCGCCCAGGCCTCCCAGCTGGGCATCGTGGCGACGCCAGAAATCCAGCAGCCTCTCATAGGGACGGCTCATGGACGGATCACGAACTCCACATGCCAGGTGAGCACCTCTCCCAGGATCGGTATCTTTGAAACATTCAGCGGCAGGAAGCGGACACCCTGATAGACGATTTGAAACCCTTCCTGGAGAATCCATCTGCGAGCCTTCCGAATTGTCACAGGATATAGCCCGTAGGATCCGAAAGCCTGAGCGAAGGAGAGGGGATAAATCGGATACTGCGAAGGGATCCATTCCCCATCCCCCCACCATCTTCGCCATCGGGCCATAGCAAGCGCCACACGCTCTCCCAAGTAATGAAAGGGGGAGAACTGATGCCCACCTAACGGACTATAAAATGGAGGAAAACTGAGGTAAACCCAGCCTCCCGGCCGCGTCACACGTCGGATCTCTCGAAGCAAGGCCAGGGGGTCCTTCACATGTTCGATCAAGCTGGCACATAGGATGCCATCGAAAGTCGCCTCCGCGAAAGGGAGACGAAGGGCATTCCCCTGAATCGGAAAGAAGGACTGTGCCGGAAAGCCCGGCCGGATCCAAAGATCCAGAGCCACCCCATGGGCACCGGCCTCTTCCAGGGCGAGGGTATATCCTCCGATTCCACAACCCAAATCTAATACCCGCCTTCCTGCCAGCACACATCCATGGCGAGCGAGGCCTTCCAACACCCAGCGCCCCTGATAGCGTTGAAAGAGGCGATAATCCTCCTCACTACGGAGCCGCCGCCTTGCCAGATCCCACAAGCCCCACCAGCGGCGGAAGAACCTCATGCCCTTCCCCTCCGCCACAGCTGACGTATAGTTTCGACCACATAGAGAACATCGGATTCATCCATGTGAGCTGTCAAGGGCAATGAAAGGGTCTCCTCAGAGATGCGCTCTGCGTGGGGGAACATCCCCGGCCGATAGCCAAAGGCTTGCTGATAGAACCGGTGCAGATGCAGAGCCTTGTAGTGGATCCCCGTGCCGATGCCCGCTTGATGCAGCATGCGGCTGAGCTCGTCTCGACAAAAGGGCGCCTCCTGGGGATCCACTCGAATAGTATACAGGTGACGAGCGTGGACAATATGCGCATCCTCCGGCGGGAGCTGTATCCCGGCCAGATCCCTAAGCCCCTCGTTATAAAGCTGCCATAAAAGCTCGCGGCGTTGCCGCCAATGCTCGAGATAGGGTAGTTGAGCGAGGCCCAGCGCTGCTTGGATATCGGTCATATTGTATTTGTACCCTGCCTCCAGCACCTCGTAATCTGGAAATTGCTCCTCGCTGTAACGACGCCAGGCATCCCGACTCAAACCGTGCATGCGCAGAAGGCGTGCTCGCTCTGCCCATGCCTCCGACCTAGTGATGAGCATCCCACCCTCTCCGGTCGTCAGGCTCTTGGTCGGATAGAAGCTGAAGGCAGCCAGATCCCCCAGCGTCCCCACCTTGCGGCCTTTATAGAACGCTTCCAGCGCATGAGCGGCATCCTCGACGAGAAAAACCCCATAGCGCCGGGCAAGGTCGATGAATGCATCCATCTCACATGGGCGCCCGGCATAGTGCACGACGATAATTGCGCGGGTGCGAGACGTGAGCACATCCCGGGTGGCCTCTGGATCTAGATTTCCCGTCCGCGGATCCACATCGGCAAAAACAGGGCGCGCTCCTGCATGGACGATCACATTGGCAGTGGCCGCAAAAGTCATGGGGGAGGTGATCACCTCATCCCCAGGGCCGACCCCGATCAGTCGCAGGGCGAGGTGGAGAGCAGCCGTGCATGAGCTCACAGCCACAGCGAAGGGGGCGCCGATATATCGAGCGAAGGCTTCCTCAAAGGCCGCCACCCGCGGGCCTGTTCCCAGCCAGCCCGAGCGGAGGACCTCCACCACTGCCTCAATGGCTTCCTCGGGTAATCGAGGCGCTCCGAAAACCAGATAGCGGCCACGCGGCGAGATGACAGGAGCCATCGCTACCTCCCCAGGCGCTCAAAGATCCGATTCACCCGCTCCCGCATGAAATCCTCTGTCAAAGGATCGGACCATTTCACAAGCAGATAGCCTACCAAGTTCCCCTTCCAGAAAACAACTTCATGGGACCAGATCTTTCCGCTTCTCGATTCCTCGGAGGGGCGGATCCTCCAGCGCGCCTCGTCGGCTGCCGTCTGGATCAAACGAAATGAGTCTTCTGATGAAGACAAGCGCCGGGCATAGGCCTCCCAGGCCAAGTGGATGTCCTGAAACAGCCGTAGCTCCACCACGAAACCCTTTATGAACGGATGATAACGATCTTCCTCCACTGGATAACGCAACTCAAGACCATGGGAGGTCGGCTCACGGATTTCAGTGCGGAGAACATAGAGAGTTCGCATGAACGGGAAATCCTCGGGCCGAAGCATCGACGACTCCAAATTCAAGTTGGCAGGATAAGGCGGGGAAAACGTGGCGGGCATGGCCATGGGCTCAACGGGCGATTCGAATAAAATCGGGGAGGGCCGGCCCATGGAAGAAATGGAAGGAGAACCAAAGGGAAACGGACGGAAGAGCGCGCAGCTCCCGATAAGGCTCATAACCCCTAGCCAGCAAAGCATGCGAACGGCAGCCATAGCTTCTCCTCTTCAACATCAAAAATGCCGGGGTGCGACCGTGGTTGCACCCCGGCATTTTAATCCTAGCATGGTGATCGAATCAAGAGGAGCTAGGGGGATTTGACTCCCGGGAACCCTGCAGCCACATCCCCAGATAGGATCAAGCTGTTCTGATCGCCGATCACCGCGATCGGCTTGTCCGATAAAATGGTGACGCTACCGAGGAAACCGCGTGGAATATGTCCATCAGAGAGCTGATTGAAGGTTCGGGCGTTGTTCACCGTGACATGCCGGATGTAGGTGCCCAGATTGCCCGAGTACTTAAGAGTCAGTTTAGCTGGCCCCCCGCCAATCACCTGAACGGAGAAGGTTGTAATCCATTTTCCTCCGCCGTATTGATTTTCGATCAAGGGCACGGCCATCTTCGTGCCTACGTCGGATGGAGCGAAGGCGGTGTAACCGATGGCCCGATCGCCCGGCCCCAGCGTGTTCGCGATATTATAAGCAATGACCAGGGGTTGCGTGGAGCTCACCGTTGCTGCTCCATAGAAATTGCTGGCCAGCGGCCCCCCGGTGCATCCTCCATAGACATTCGCGGCAGGATTCAGATAGAGACTGCCATTGGCTGGAATGGAGCAATTCAATGTCTGGTTGTTTGTGAACCGAATTTGAACAGAAGCCGGGCTTGATGCCGTGTTGATCATCGTAAAGTCGGTAGTCCATGGTCCATAGGCGTTGATATAACCCGGCATGTACAACGTGGTGCTGGCCTTACTAAGCGGCAAAGCCGAGTAGGAGACTAACAGTCCCCTCGTTGTCCGATATTCATCCACCGTGACCGCCACGGGCTGCGTCGCCGAGATAATCGCTGATCCATTGAAATTGGTTATAGGAAGATAAAATTGATCTACCAGTGCAGAAGCTCCTACAGGAAGATTCGAAATGGACTGGGTAGCCACCACGTTGCCCCCGCTGATGAACCGGATCTTCACATTCGCTGGCGACGTACCCGCGTTCTGGATCGCCATGCGGGTGTTCCAAGGACCGAACTTGGCCATCACAATCGGCGCAAAAACCACAGTAGAGGGCTCTCCGATTCCCACGTAGGCATCTGATACATACTGAGATCCAGAGAGATTGTTCGCTACTGTGGCGATCGCAGAGACCGGTTGATCTGCGCTCACGATTGCAGCTCCCTGCCACCCAGAGGGCAAGGTGCCGCCTCCATCGAGCGTATGAAGGGCTGGATTAAAATATGCCGATCCTCCTGCAGGCACGCCGCTAAAGGTCTTCGTACCTGCAGAGGACCCATTTGGATTTATAAAATTCACAACAATGTTGGCTGGGCCTGTTCCCATATTTTGAATATTAAAATCTACGGTAAATTGACCAGGAGGGCCCCCCCATGCAGAGCCCACAATCGAAAAAAGGACAGCAAAGAGGATGATCCAGCGCAATTTTCGCATCATGGCCAAGCCTCCTTCCGCGAGAATAAGGCTCTGATATATTAGTGGAGTTCCCGGGATCTTGTCTATACTCCCTTTGGATTACTCCGAGTCGGAGAATCCCCACCGTTGGGGCTATTCCCGCCCGGGATACTCACAATCCCGCCACCGGAAGATCCAGACCCGATCCTGATGATATAGGAGCTCCCAAGGGCCCCCCCGTAGCTCATCGGGCATCCAAAGAGGAGGCTGGGGAGCGTTGACCCGACCTTGTTGCTGTCCCACATAGACGTAACACCAACCCAAGCGAACCAGATCGTTCAGGATCTGGGGGTCACGCGCCGTCAAACGGGAAATCCATTCCCGAAGACGTGAAGGAAGATGCGGATCGGTGGTCCGCTCGATGGCATACGGGAGGGGAGGGATCAAAACCGCTCGTTGGGCCAACATGGGCAGCCACCATCCCCCATCGCTGCCTACCGCATCCTGACCTCCATAGGCTAAAAACCCATTAATCAAAAACCGCGCATCCGAAGGCAGATGTATACGGATCCAATCCATTGCTTGACGATCCGGTCGGGTCAGCATGGCATGAGAGCCGGGATCAATATCCCCAAGCCGATTCCAAGCACCCCAGGCTCCGAATAACCCGATTAGAACGATTCCCATCCGCCGAACCCATGGATTGCGCCATCCTATTTCCAGGAGATCTCCGATTGCGATACCGATCAAAAGGGCCATTGGGAAGTAGATCCCAATCCAGAAGGCAAAGCTGCTGATCACCCCAGACCCTGGCAGGCCCACCAGCTGCGGATTGGCGCTCAGAAAGGCGCCAGCCCACCAGATCAATAGAAATCCGATCTTATTCCGATGACGCATCCATCCAGCAATCAGGGCCAACCCTCCCAGGATCCAGCCCCACAGGGGCATATACATTTTCAGATCTCCCCACGTCTCCAGACCCGGGCTACTTCCACCGCCAGCGGATAGGGTTTGTTGCAGGAAGGCGGGAAGTCCTCCCTCCCCTAACCGCCCCAACCAGGGGATGATCAGGATGACTACGAGCCCTCCCAGAATCAATAACCGCAGTACGCGCTCTTTCCATGCCGGATCAAGCAACCATCGCCCATGGACAAGCATCCACGCGATCAAGAAAATTCCATAGAAGGCCAGGACTCGATAATGAGTTAACCCCAGACCGGCAACCACCCACGCGGTTAGAAGAAGTAAACGAAGATTCGGCTTCTGAGACTCTAGCGATTCCACTGTCAGGAGCACGGCCACCGGCAAGAGGGTCTGCCCGGCCAGCTGAGGATAGCGCCCCCAGTTTGTATAAGACATCGGCATTGACCACCACAAGGCTGGAAGAGCCACAGCTACCACACCTGCCCATGGAGATCCCCCCATCCGGCGCGCCAGAGGATAAAGGGTAAAGGCAGCCAGCCCATTCATCAGCTGGCCCCCGAACAGCACGGCCTGGAGCGCGGACCAACCGCTGATCCAGGCGAGCGCGGCCATTTGGCTGTGAAAGCCGTAATGATAGGTAAAACTTATAATGGGAGCGTAGGGAGCCCATTCTCGGAACAGGCCGCCATGATCCAACAACAACTGAACAATCATCGTATGTTGCAAACCATCGCCCCACATAGGCGCTTCCAGCCCGCGCGCTACCAGCAACCGAACCCCCAAGGCCAGGAGGAGGATTCCGATTAGCATGCCGTCTGGCCCGGATGCCTCCTCACGCCACCACCTTTGCAAAGCCGCCCACCCCTGGCGCATCCGCCATCTCCGATGCCGATAAGCCAGAGCCACAAGCCCGCCTCCCGCTGGCAGCCACGCGTATAGCGCCCCCCCACGCACGCCCACGAAATCAGTCCACAACAGGAGAAGGGGGTAAAGTGCCAGACTAATCCCAACCGCCAGCCCTATGCGATCCGGCCAGGAAAGCGATCCCCCTGTCCAGAACCACGCGAGCAAGACATAGCCCGGAATCAAATAAATCAACGCGGATAGAGACAAGAACCCAACTCCAGCCAACACCGCTTGCGCGAGCTCTATGGCGATTCCTTTAAGATCGTAAGTCAACCGAAACGCCAACTGGACATCCAGGGGTTCATGGTCCCGGTAGGCCGCGCCGTCGATATAGGCATCGCCGGGGGCAGCACCCACCCGCACCGCGCCCTTGCCTTCCAGTTCCAGGAAAGCATAGCGATACATGCCGTGGGAGCGGTTGTCTGGAGGGAAAGAGAAGCGGTAAAAGCGGGGAACTGTGACAGCCTCCAGCGGCAACTCCACCACGGCCAGGTCAATCGGAGATCGGGGATCGGCTCGAAGGTGAAGGCGAAGGATGCCTTTCGCCCCCCGCTCCGGCTCCAGCCAGAGCTCCAAACCGTTTAACCCGCCATGGCGGGCCACAAAGGTTTGCCCCACGGTGTGGCCCGGTTCCAGGAGGAGAGCAGGAGCTATCGGGCGAAGGAATTGAGTGTCCGCCCAGGTGCACCCCGCAAGCTCCAAAAGCAAGAACAGGCAGATGCCTGCCGCTTTCCACCACTCCCCCATTCTTCTAACCCAAAGCGAAGGCTTTTCGGAAGGCCAGGCCTGTGCCCAGCAAATAAATTCCCAGAACCAGACCATACGCCGCTCCCCATCTGAATCCCACTGGCTTCCCCTGACCCAGGCGCTCCGCCAGGATAACCCAGCGATCAGGGACGGTCAGGGCATAGCCGGCGCGGAATGTTAGATCCTGAACACGGTCCGCCTCCCCTCCCTCGAATCCCCGCAAGATGGCCTCTCCTTCCGGATACTGATCCGTGTCTGCCGCCCAGATCGCGACTGCGTTCCCGGGTTGTCCCTCTGGAGCCTCCAGGCAGAAGGTGAAACGTCGCCCTGCGGAGGACGTCACAGGCGGAAAGGTGAAAGCATATTCTTCGTGGTCTCGCAGAATGGCCATCTCCGCATAGGCCACGCGCAACAGCCGTCCATCCCATCCTCCCTCTCGAAGCACGAATCGCAGCTCCCCTTGATTGCGTCGTCCATATGTGCCGATCCGGACACGGATTTCTGCCAGATGCGGGAAGCGAGCCACGAAGGTCTGGCAAATCGAACGGCCCGCGACCAACTCCCCCGCCAGGACATTGGCGAGCGGCTGTTGGGGGCCCTCCTCCGGAGCCGCCCATGCGGCCCCAGCCAGGAAAACGCCCAGGAGAAGGAACATCCCACCAAGAGGGCCAAGCGTTCTGGTCAGGGACATGGGCGAGGCATCACGTAAAAGGGTTGATCCACATAAATCCCCAGCCGGATCCGGCCGTTTGCAGTCCCATCCCCATCCCAATTCGGATCCCCATCCCGAATGGGATCGTAGACCGTCCCGACCGTGTCCACCAATCGCAAGCATGGATAAGGGAAATCAACCGCGGTGTTGGATCCACGAGCCCAGAGAACGGTCTTCTCCACACCCTCCGGCATACGGAAGACATAAGCCTCAACTCCAGGGATCTCGAGGGGATGGAGATAACGAGCGCCATGAAGCTCCCGCGTTAATGTTTGATAAGCCCAGTAAGAAGGCTTCGGATTGTTGAGATCCCGATCCCGGAACAGACCATGAGCCTCGGTGCCGGGCCCATCATCGAAAACGGAGAACCAAGCCAGCATCCGGAGATCAACAGAGAGACCCCGCACCAACATCTGAGCCAGCCGTTGCGCCTGGAGTTCTTCACTGCTCCCAGCGGTTGGATCGCTCCAGAAACCCATCTCCGGCACGAGCAAAGGCAGGTCGCCTATCCCATGCCGCTCCATAATCCCCCGGATCTCCAGCGCCTTTTCACGAAGGGTCGGCCAACGATTGGGGGAGATCGGATAATAATGAAAAGCTACCGCATCGATGAAGCGGCGAGCCTGCCCCTCGCCTCCTCCCAACGCATTCAACGCGCGAAGGGTATCCGTCAGAAACGATCGGACAAAGGGTCCTCCATCCTCTTCGAACCAATCATAGGCCAGGCCACCAATGAGCACTTTGGCGCGCGGGTTCGCAGCATGAATGGCTGGGGAGACCTGGGCAAGCATCGCTGCAAAACCGGCACCGTTGTGCCCCCAATAGCCCTTTCCATCGCGGGCCCGGCCGAGATCCCCATTATCAGGCTCCGCATAGAAGGACCAGTAATGAACGCAAGGGGAGCCCGGCGCATCCTCGATCCCATCGCAGTCATAGCGCTCGGCCATGCGTGTGACAAAGTCCACAAGGTCTTGGGTGTCCGTCACAGGCCCACCGGGCAGCGCGGCCGCCCATGAGGGATTGTCCGTAAAGAGAACGAAGACTTCCATCCCGGCCCCCTGGGCATTCCGAACCTTCTCGTCAAAACTCGACCAGTTGAAACTCCCCCGCGCCGGCTCCACTGTGGACCAGGATAGAATCGTGACAACCCATCGCGCCCCCGCCTCTTTCATCCTGGAGAGACCCCAGGCATCATCCACTGCCCCATACATCGTGATCCCAAAGGGAGACGTATATCCTGGATCATGGAACCGTGCGATAATCGGAAGATAGAGTGTATATGGAAAGACGGAAGCAGCCCCTGCCGATTGCCCGGCCCCTCGGAAGGGCGCTTGGTCTCCCCAGATCACCAGAAGGGCTAGAAGCAGCCATCTCGAAATCCAGAGATGGTGCAGCCGAGGGATCTTCACCTCAACCTCCTTTATAAAAATAAGGCAAGAGCGCGAAAGCGAAGGCGGCCGCATCCAGGAGGGCCCACAAAAGAAGGAATCCGAACACCCGCGCACCTTCCCATCCTTCTGGAATCCATCGCGCCCATCCCCCTGCCAGGAAGAAGGCAAGAGGCACAGCGGCCGGAAACATGTATCGCCCCTGCGCGTAATAGCGCCCTCTTGGAACATTCATAACGAAGAACATCCAGCCTGCTACGGTGAAGGCCACAAAAGTCCCCATCACCCCTATCACCCAGCTAGGCACCCGCCACCGGCGGGAGCGCGGAAGCATCCAGCCCTCCAGAGCAATCACTAAGAGGAGATACACAACCCCATACCAGAACCACCCTGCAGAGACGTTCATCCATCCGAAACGAGCCCACATGCTCTCAACCGTCAACCGAAAGATCTGATCCAAAGGCGGCAGCCCTTCGCCCCCTATGTTCCCGGGCTCAAGGGATCGAAGCGCTCCCTGGACCCAGCGCCCGACGGGCGTCCGGAAAGGCAGGAGAGCTGCGCTGAATAGGAGGAACGCAAGGGTAACGCCTGAGGTCAGCTTCCATCCCCACTGCCTCTTGCTCCGGAGGATTCGGTATCCCCATGCCGCCGCATAAACAACACTCAAGGGGATCAGCGGGGCGGCCGTGTTCTTGGTCCACAAGGCGAGCCAGGTCCCGCCGATGATGGCCCCAAGGCCCAGGGGGCACAGCCCTCGCCGGAATAGCCGGATCCATCCCCAGAGCGCTAAGGTAGCCCAGAGCTCCGCCATGGGCCCCTCGTTGACGCTGGCATTGATGAACGTGTGCTGAGGCCAGAAGACGAGGAACCCGGTGGCAGCCACCGCCCATCCCTCCGGCAGATCGGCTTCCCGGAAGATTGCCCAGGCCAAAGCAATCACCATCGCGTTCAGGATCACGGAGGACGCCCGGGCCAGATACAGCAAAACGGACAGATCTTCGTGAATCAGCGGCGCCATGAACCCCGCCGCCCATAGATACGCGAGAGAGAACCGGCCACCGGGAAGGGTTCGGGAATACTGAGCGAAAATGCTCGAGGGGAGCTCCGAGATCCGCTCGGGCATCCGGTCTGGAAGCGGACGGCCGATGAACGCTCCATAATGCCACGCATAAAGAGAGCCGAGCTGCTCCCTCTCAAATTCGGGGAGGATCTCCCCGGGGGCCGGCAGACGGCCAAGCCGGGCGATGTGCCATGCGTATTCGAAATGACCTGGCTCATCGGGAGCCTGCCAGGGCGGAACGACTGCCGCGTAGAGCAAGCCCCGAATGAGGGCGAGCGCCATCCAGAGCGCCGGCCATGTCCAACGCGAGTTCCCAGCTGAACACCGATTCATCCTTCCCTCCTACCGAACGGTCATCCGAGGGAGGTCCGCAGGAACACGATCCGAGGGGATCCGCAATGTCCGCAATGCCACGGCGTCGAAGGCCGCTTCCCCTTCGCCCCATAGCCGCAAGAGCAGTTGGACCTGTCCATCGGACTCGGGGCTCCGAGCGATGATCCCCACATACCGCCAGCTTCCTCCCGTGTCCGGCAAACGCAGCTCCGGATAGCCTGAAAGCCCTATCCCGATCCAACTCCCAGGAGCCAGGTCCGCCCGATAGGCAAAGGAAAGCAGATAAAGCGCCCCGGGTTCCACAAGGACCGAATGGCTCCAGTATCCAGCTCGTGCTGACTCCCGGCCCTCCTGCGCCTCGGTCCACAGACCATCTACGCGGGCAGCGACTTGTCCATGATAGGCCTCCAGAGTCTCTGGGATGCTGAGGAAAAGACCCGGAGCCCAGGGCGTTGCATTGGACATATCTGACCATTCCCATCCCTGGGGTTTCGACCCCTCCCATTTCTCAAAATCGCCAAAGGCCCACTGATTCTCCCCCAGCCCCAGCCATGGCTCCGGGATCCCCAACAGATCGGCAGCCAGGCGCCGGTCATCGGTGCGCTCCGCGAAGTATCGCCGTCCATCTGTGGATCCGGCGCATGATGGATCTTCCTCCAGCCCCTCGCATGCGCGAAGCCAGCGCTGCCATCCCAATAGATCATCGGGGGCTGCTTCGACATATCGCCGATAGAATGCCGCCGCCTCCCGCCGGGCCTCCGGGGTGCCCTCGTCCTCTTTTAGCATCCCCAGTCGGAGCCATGCCCGGGCAAGGTGAGGATCCAGATCCAGAGCCGCCCGATAGAGGCTTTCCGCCTGCCCTTTCTCCCCCCGTCGATGCCTCAGCTCCGCCTGATCAAACACCCAGTGAGGATCCTGAGGACGACGCGCCCGGAGGATCTCCAAGGCCTGATCGACCATCAGACCCGGCAATCCCTCCGCCGCGAGGGCCAGCTGAGCTCTGATCACCCGCCGGAGGGTTCCCAGATCCCAGATCCCGTCCTCGACCAGAGCGATCATGGCGGAGGCCTCGGCGCGCGGCAGCCGGAAGTCCAGATCCACTCGAACCCTCACGCTCTCCGATCCGAACCGCCGCAATCGCCCGGTCATCTCCTCTATGCCCGCCCGATCCCCCAGATGCCGGTAGAATTCCAGCAGACGATAGGACGCATACAGATTCCCGGGATCCAACGCCAGGGCGCGTTGATAAAGACGAGCGGCCAGATCCAGGTTCTCGCGGCGCGCATCGTCGGCTCGCTTCAAGTAATTGGCCACCAGGGGGAGGCGACGGCTTCCAATCCGGCCGCGCTCATAAAGCCGGATAGCTCCCTCCACATCCCCGCGCATATCCAGCACGTCGCCCAGCTCCAGGGCCACACGGGGATCTGCAGGAAAATCCAGGAGGGCTGGTTCGAGGATCTGGAGCGCTTCGTCGGGCTGATTCTGGGCCGCATAGGCCCGAGCCAGCCAACGCCGGGCGGCGAGATGGTGCGGATCCCACGCCAGAGCCGCCCGAAGGTGGGCGATGCCCCGGGCCAAGCGCCCGGGATCCTGAATCTGCTCGGGAGCCAGGCGGTCCGGGAAGACCGGCCGCAGGGCGGCCTCGACTTCGCGAGCCCCGAGCTCGGTGTAATAAATGGCCATCATCCAGGGATGGATCCCCAGGATCAGCCCCAATCCCACCAGTCCCAGCGCCAGACCGGCAAGCCTCTTTTCAGAAACGCAGCCCATCCCTCAGCTTTTTGCAGGAGAATTCTAAAACTGGTCTTCCGGTCCCTCTGGATCCTGCTGTGTAAAGAAGGGGTCACACATCAGGCATCCTGCTTATGGCCGGAAGGGGAAGCGACAACGCCGATCAGAACATCGAGGCGCATGGGCCTCGCTTTCCCGCCCTCACCCATTTCCAGGTTTGGGCCAGGCCCTCCGGCAATCCGACCTGTGGGGTCCATCCCAGCTCCGCCTGAGCCCGACGGATGTCCAGGACCATCCGCCGGATGTCCCCCGGCCGCGGAGGGCCATGGGCGGGCTCGCCCTCCACACCGGTTACCCGCTGCATCAGCCGATAGAGCCCCCGGATGGAGATCGCCCGCCCGGTCCCAATATTATAGATTCCTCCCGCTCCACGGGCTGTCGCTTGCAGATGCGCTGCCGCCACGTCTCCCACGTAAATGAAATCCCGGACTTGCCGCCCGTCCCCGTGGATGACCGGCCGCTCGCCGTCGGCCAGAGCGGCCAGGAAGCGGGCGATCACCCCGGCTTCTCCAACCGCCGGCTGCCGGGGGCCATAGACGTTCCCATAGCGCAGGATCGTCACCTCCAGCCCATGATGGGCCCCAAACCAGCGGGCATAGGCCTCCGCCGCCGCCTTGCTCAGGCCATAGGGGGAAAGAGGGCGAAGCGGGTGCTCCTCCGCCACCGGCAGCCGTTCCGGCTCCCCATACACCGCGGCGGAAGAAGCGAGGACCACCTGCCGGGCGCCGCCGCGAAGGGCCGCCCGCAGCACCCGCAGGGTGCCCAGCAGGTTGACGGAAGCGTCATGCCATGGATCCGCCACCGACGCCGCCACATCCACCTGAGCGGCCAGATGGTGGATGACCGCCGGACGGAAATCAACGGTCAGCTCCTCCAGCGCGGGGTCCCGAACATCCATCACCAACAGCGGGATATCCGCCGGCAGATGGGTCCGGGAGCCCCGGGAGAGATCATCCACCACCCAGATCTCCCATCCGGCTTGCCGTCCGGCTTCCACCACGTGAGATCCGATGAACCCCGCGCCGCCGGTGATCAGAACCCGCATGCGGGTGCTGCCCGAAGGATATTCGTTTCTTCGAAGGAATTCACAGGCTCTCCCAAGAGACGCACCGGGCCCCAGGCCTCTCCCTCCGGCCTACGCCCGGCCCCGGAACGTCAGAGTATCCACCACCGTTTTGCACAGAATCACGAGATCCAGCCAAGGAGACCAATGTTTGATGTAATACAGATCATATTGCAATCGGATCAGGGCATCTTCTTTGGATGAAGCATAGCCATATTTCACCAGAGCCCATCCCGCCATACCGGGCTTCACCGCATGGCGGACCCGGTAGAAAGGGATTTCCCGGGCCAGCTCTTCCACGAACTCAGGACGCTCCGGCCGCGGGCCCACGGCGCTCATCTCCCCTTTGAGAATGTTCCAAAACTGAGGGAACTCATCGAGATGGGTTCGGCGCAGGATGCGCCCCACCCGGGTGACCCGCGGGTCGTTCTCCTGGGCCCACACCGCTCGCCCCTTCTCCGCATCCGGCACCATGGAGCGGAATTTGTAGATCCGGAACACCCGCCCCCCTTTCCCAACACGCTCCTGCGTGTAAAAGATCGGCCCGGGGGAGTCCAGGTAGATGGCCAGGGCGATGAAGGGGAAGAGCACGGCGAGCACCAGCATCCCCAGGGAGGCGAGGATCAAATCCATCCCTCGCTTGATCGCGCGGTTGATCGTGCGGGTGAGGGGATGGCTCAGGGGCATGGCCACATACCAGTTATCTCCCACATGCTCCACCGGCACCTGGCCGGTGAGCTGCTCATACAGAACCGGCATCGGAAGGATCTCCACCCCCAGCTCCAGACAGTCCGCCAGCATCTGCAACAGCTGCCCATCCACGTCGTGCGTGATGGCCAGGACCAGCGTATCGATTCGATGGGCAGCGATGAGCTCCGGGAGTCGGTGGCGATCCCCCAGCACCGGCCGGGCCTCTCCCTCCTTCCAGGCAATCCGGGCGCCGTGCTTAGCAGGGTCATCATCGACGAAGCCAACGATCTCATAGCTGCCATCCCCATAGGACGAGAGGGCCTCCGCGATCGTGCGGCCGGCCCAGCCGGCGCCGATAATCAGGGTGCGGCGCTGAAAGGCAGGACGCGTGAAAATCAAGGCATAAAGTCCCCGTCCTCCCACCAGGGCGGCAAGAGCGAGCAATGGGAAAGCGAAGAGAAGGGAGCGAGCCGTGGGCAGAGGCGGGGGAAGGTATGGGATGAGCAGAAAGAGCGCAGCGGCCATCAGACCCGCTTTCGCCACGGTCAGGACGGTGGAAGGGAAACGGACACTCACTCGGGGCTCATAAGCATCAAAGACGAAGGCTGCGAGGAGATAGAGCACGCTCACCAGGAGGAACCAGTGAGGGGGGCGGACGACGATCTCCGGGCGCAGATGAAGCCAGATCCACAGCGCCCCGTTCACCGCGAGTAGATCCAGGACCATCAGGAGGATTCTTCGCTCGACCAGCGGGAGGGCAAAACGCCCTTCGTGCACTCGGGGAAAGCCCCGCGCGATCTGCATCCTCTTCCCTCCTTAAACATTTGCGTTCTCCGATCAGGATCCAGACATCCGGCGGATTCGGGCGGCCTGCTTCAGGTCCAGACAGCCAGATTTTTCTCTGCGAGGAGCTCGCGATAAAGATCCAGGATCCGGCCCACCACCTGCCGGTCGGAAAACCTTTCCTCGGCCAGCCGCCGGGACGCCGCCCCGAACTCGGCCCGAAGGCCCGGGTCCTCCAAGAGGGCCTCAATGGCGGCCGCCAGGGCCGCCGGGTCCTTGGGCGGCACCAGAAACCCGTTCACCCCGTCCTGAACGACTTCCCGGCAGCCCGGCACGTCGGTGGCCACCAGGGGCCGGCCCATCGCCGCCGCCTCGATGAGCACCCGCGGGATCCCCTCCCGGTAGCTGGGTAGAACTGCCACGTCGGCCACGGCCAGCAGGTCCCGCACGTCGTCCCGGGCACCCAGGTAGCGGACCAGGCCGGCGGCCTCCCAGGCCCGGAGCTCCTCCGGCGGAACCCGGGCCGGATTGCCCGGGTCCGAAGGACCCACCAGCACGAAGGCCGCCCCCGGAAAGATCTGCCGGACCCGTCGGGCGGCCTCCACGAACTCGGCAACCCCCTTGTGCCGGAGCATCCGGCCCACCATCAGCACGACCTGGTCTTCCGGGCCCAGGCCCAGCTCCGCCCGCAGGGCCGCCCGCCGCTCCGGCGGAACCGCCCCGGGGGAGAACTCTTCCAGGTCGATCCCCTCCCCCGGGATGAGCACCGTCCGCCGGCCGCCCAGGGTCCGCCGGTCGTCCTCGTTCAGATAGATGACGGCGTCGGCCAGCCGGAGAACCCGCCGGTACACCGGCCCCAGCACGGCCCGCAACACCCGGGCCTTCGGCCCGTCGTCGGTCCAGATGTATCCCAGGCCGGTGACGGTGGCGACCACCACCGGCACCCCCGCCAGCCGGGCGGCCAGGGTCCCGTAGAGGTTCGGCTTGATGGTGAAGTGGTGGGCGATCACCGGCCGCCACCGTCGGTAAATCGCATAAAGCCCTGTTAACGACCGGAGCTCCCCCACCGGGTTGAG
>Ga0101942_100089_pt1 | contig 60199 bp, 51 predicted proteins | sample DewCreD2012metaG_4_FD_75243 | JGI IMG/M metagenome (GOLD analysis project Ga0101942, IMG submission 75243) | Hot spring sediment bacterial and archeal communities from British Columbia, Canada, to study Microbial Dark Matter (Phase II) - Dewar... ...
AAATATATGATCCTTGCGGAAAATCTGCAGAAAAAATACTCCTCACCAAAATATCCAGCTTGGAGGAGGAGAAAAGCTATACATAATAGGATTAGATCATATCATAGAAAGGCTAGGAATGTCCTAGAGGACTGGGCTAGGAAGACACCGCTTAAGATATCTAGGCTAGCACTCAAGCTTCAACATGCTGTTGCTAGAGAAGATCTCACAGGGCTCATAGAAGCTCTTAGGAGGCTGCCGAAGAACCATAGGGTGAAGCTGATCATAATGGGATATTCTAGGCTTGTTAAGTGGATAGACTGGCAGGCTATGAAACATGGAGCACCAATAGTTATAGTAGATCCCAGGAAAACATCCTCAGAATGTCCTAGCTGTGATTCAAAGCTTGAGGAGAACGGATATAGAAGGCTCAGATGCCCTAGCTGTGGCTTCGAAGCAGACAGAGATGTTATAGGAAAGCTAAACATAAGGAAGAGGGCTCTGAAGATGCTGGGGATCAAAGTAATTCCTGGGGGAGTTCTGGCCCCCTCACTGCCCCCCAAATGACAGATGTAAACCCGAATAGATGGGGGGAACATATGATCCGCCGGTAAGAGGGCTGGGGAACCCTCGCCCTTCAGGGTGGGGAGGAGGTCAGCTGGAGATATATCTCTTAGAGATACGGTTTGTATATGATATCTACTACATTTGTTGATCTTTATAAGGAATATTTATTAAGATCTCAAGAAACTCCTTCATTAATTCATGGATTATTTAAAAACCTTTTTACATTTTAGCTTATTGGGGGAGGCGATGTGATAACAAAGCCTGGAGAACCCATTGATGCTATGGCTTCCCCAAGGTTTGCGCAGATTGCTACCTTTGCTAGGCTTCCCTTCTCTAGGGAGCTAGATTTGTTGTCTCCTCTAGGTATCTTCGTTGGTATTCCATTTGATGGTGGTGTAACATACTATAGCGGTGCTAGGCTGGGGCCTACATATATAAGGATCGAGTCAAGACTTTTGAGACCATATAATAGGGTTCTTGGTATATATCCGTTCAGGATTCTCAGGGCTATTGATTATGGGGATATAGATGTTATACCAACAAATATTGAGAAAACCATCGATATTATAGAGAGTTCTGTTAGAGATATATCTGCAAAGAATATAACACCCTTTATAGCTGGAGGCGATCATAGCATAACGCTTGGTGTGCTTAGAGGTTTATCTAGATATAGGCCTTTGCTAATACACTTCGATAGCCATCTAGACTATTGGGATAGATATTGGGGAAACGAGAGATATACTCATGGGACATGGGTTAGGAGGGCTATCGAGGAGAAGCTAGTGAGAGGAGTTCTACAGGTGGGCATAAGGGGGCCTCAGTTTAGTAGAGAGGATCTAGAGTACCCAGTTTCCTCTGAAGTACCTGTTGAGATTATATATATGGAGGATATAGATCGCAATGGGATTGGCTGGCTCGCGGAGAAGCTAAACAAGGTTAGTGGTGATGTGTATATATCACTTGATATAGACGTTATAGACCCAGCCTTTGCGCCTGGCACTGGGACTAGGGAGGTTGGGGGCTTTACTTCCAGAGAGATAGTAAGCGTAATTAGATCCCTAGCTAGATCTAGGATAGAGCTTAGGGGCTTCGATGTTGTCGAGGTTAGCCCACTTCTAGATCACTCAGGGATTACTAGTCTTCTTGCTGCTAACATTATATATGAGGCTATGTCTGTCAAGGCCTATCACATAGTGAGACCTATCGATGTATCCTGATCCCTTTGCATCCTTGAGCCATCCTCATGGTTTTTGGAGCTATTGAAGTTTTTATAGATTTGGATCCCGCTATGCCTTTAGGTGCTAAAATACTCTTGGCGCAATATTATTCTTGGTGATTGTCTCGTGGCAAGAGTGTCAGAGGTTATGAGGAGTAGTTTTCCAACGCTTAGAAAGGATGACACAGTTGGTAAGGCTTTATCTGTCATTTCATCAGATAGGTTATGGATTCTGCCTGTGGTTAGCGGTGATGGCAGACTAGTTGGGGTTGTTAGCTATAGAGAGCTCCTTGAGAGAAGGGTTGGACCTAAGGCAAGGGTTTCTAGTGTTATGTATCCTCCATATTCTGTTAGCCATAGCGATGATGTTAACGAGGCCATAGCTAAGATCTTTCTCCTTAGGGTTAGGGGGGTTCCTGTTATAGATGAGGGTAGATATGCTGTGGGGCTTGTGATGAGGGAGGATATTATAAGATACCTCGCGAACAGGGATCTCCTGCCTAGGGGGAGGGTTTCTAGCATAATGAGCACCCCAGTAGTAACTATAGATGCTGAGGAGCCTGTTGCGAGGGCTAGGATAACAATGCTAAGGAATGGGATATCCAAACTACCTGTTATAGAGGGTGAGAGGCTCTATGGTATTATAAGCATGAGAGATCTCGCAGAGAAGATCTACTATGCGTACTTCCAGATAGGAACCAGAAGGATCGGCTTCTACGAGACTGAGGAGGAGATATTAGCAGCTCCTGTAAAAGAGATAGCATCATCTCCGGCTATTAGTGTAGAGGCCGATGATCCTGTTAAAAAGGTAGCCTCCTTGATCCTTGAAAAGGGGTATTCAGGATATCCAGTGCTCTCAGATAATAAGGTTGTTGGGATCGTCACCAGCTATGATATAATAAAATCAGTTGTGAGGATAAGAGAGTCACTACCCCTAGAGGCAAGGGTGTCGGAGCTTGATGATGAGAGATATAGAGAGGCTCTTAATAGGCTTATAAGCAGCTATATAGCCAAAATCTCTAGAGTTACTAGCATAATAGATATGAAGATAGTTGTTAAAAGACTCTCAAAATCAGGTGATGGGGGTGCTTATATAGTTAATGTGTTTATCAAGACAAAAGATACCCAATACTCTATTGAGGAGATAGACAGAGATCCTTTAAACGCGGCCAGAAGATCTCTAGAGCTCGTGACAAAAAAGATCTATAAGTACTATGATAGGCTAAGAACGATCAAGAGAAGGGAAAAGCCGTCAGAGGCTCAAGAAGCCGGCTAGCAACGGATCTTTTATCGCTTGGCATCTAGAGGATAAAATGGATTTTGGGCTTCATTGGGTTTTTGAAGATTATTCTATTCTCAGCCCTTGGGATACATCTGGCTGTGAGGCAGCGCCCACCCATGCTCCCCCCCTTTAGCGGGATAACCCCAACCACCTGGGGGTTATAACCCCTAGGTGGGGACCAGCACGTATTGAGGTAGATATTGAGGGGGCGCGTTTAGTTGCCTATATAGTCTGAGCCCGAGCCTCTTGCACTCGAAGATCCTGCCAGCCTTTTGGGATATCCATCTATATTTGGTGCAGGATCTCGAGATCAGGTGCGGGCTCATATAATTAGTTCTGCATACAAAATACACAAACCTCACAACTTATAAGAAACTGTTAACAAAGGTTTGGGGATAAACTCTACCACATGGTCTAATAACAAGCGATGGATTTAAAACCCTCCGAGATCTTACTACATTGTGCCATGTTAAGGCTCAAACCTTTGGGATCTATGGGAGCTCTTAGCATGCTGGAAGAGTCTTTCAGACCTAGGTTGGTAAGACTTTTTATTCAAACAACCAGTATGTTTGATTGTTGTCTATATATATGGATTTTCTCTGGATGGTTAGCATGATCAGAGGGGTTCTATTTATAGATCTAGATAGCACCCTGGTTCTAAACCCTCTGAGTTTTATAGTGATGCCCACTGTATATAAAAAGATCTCTGAGAGGCTTGGTATCGGTATCGAACATGTGAGGGATCTATTTAGGGCTAAACATATTGAGAAACTGAGAAGCGGCAGTATTCTAGCATATGACTGGGATCATATATTGGGAGAGGTTCTATCCGAGATTGGGTTTAGAGGAGATGCTGATGATCTAGGGATTGGTTTTGTTGATATGCTTAGGGGTGTGTGTAATAAGGTAGAGGTCCTCGACAACGCTCCAGAGATCCTAGGGATCCTTGCCAGCAATGGCTACTACTTAGTTCTCTCAACAAACGGGCTTTGGAAGTATCAGGAGTGTGTTTTGAGGGAATCGGGTCTATATAGATATTTTAGAGAGATATTGACACCCGATAGAAGGGGGTTTTTAAAGAGTTCCAGAGAGTTTTATAGGGCAAGCGTAGCAGCAGATCTTATGATCTCTATAGGTGATAATATAGTCTTCGATGTATACTATCCAAAGCTCTATGGGTTAAAGGCTCTGCATGTTAAGAGACATCATCATGTAGATGAGCTCTATGCCAGAGCCCTCGGCATAGATCTATCGGCTGTGCGTCCAGATGCTACTATATACTCCCTCCAAGAGATCCCAGACGTTCTTTCAAAACTACTAGGTGTATATCTGTGATCATTATTACATCGAGTCATAGGCCATCTAGGAGGGTTAGGTCTTTAATAAACGATCTTGCAAGAACGCTGCCAAGAGCATCTAGGATCAATAGGGGTAAAAAAAGCCTAGAAGATCTTGGGAACATAATGTGGCTCGAAGGCTATAAGATACTAATAATTGTAAATACTAGAAAGGCAAACCCTGGAAGAGTTGATATATATTTGAGAAGGGATAGAGAGGTTGCAAGAGTTGGATATATGGTGATCACATCGGTTAAGCTCAGCAGGGAGCAGGGTGTTCCGGAGTGTTTCTTTAGATCCCCAGTTATAGATCTCACAGGGTGCTCTGTTCTGGGATGTGAAGAGACTGGAGAGATGCTTCGTATAATATTGTCTGCGATAGATCATGATTCTAAAGGCAACCAGGATGCTGGAGAGATTATACATGTTTCTAGCAGGGATGGACTCATATTTATATGGTTTACTAGGGATGGTAAAATATGTGGACCTAGGATTGGGATTAGAAGGATCCAGTTGCTCTCATTCCAAGAGAAACCTGGTGAGGATAGAGCTTGGAGGTGATGATAGGCTTATCTCGGCACTCTATAGGGCTATAGCTATTGAGGCTCTCTCACCACCAAACCCTAATAGGGTTGAGGCTAGAGCATTATATGAGACTGGCAGGTGTATTATAGAGATCAGATCCACGGATATTCCAAGCTTGAGGGCTGCTTTTAACTCATACATGTATTTACTCTATACCATTTTGCGATCCCTGGAAGCTGGTCATTAGATCTTACTATGTATATACCATATCAGATCTGTTAGCATCACATTAGCAGTCCTCCAGGCAGGCCCTGCAGGTCCTGTGATAGTGATCCTCTCCTTCTCTACATCTATAGATAAACCATTATAGCTTCCGGATATCGAAGATAGAGGATCCCCTTGCTCTAGTGTTCTAGGAGCAACCTCTAGGATCCCCTCAGAGAACCTAGCCTCAGCTATATACTTAACCCTAGTACCCCTTCTAAGGGCGCTTCTCACATGCTCTTCAGAAACGCTAGTTAGAGGGGATCTCTTTATATCATTGAGTCTAACGATCATCCCAGCCTCGCTAGCTAATATGGCTAGCTTAGCTGCTGGATCTAGTCCCTCAGTATCTATCCTTGGATCTGGCTCTGTCAGCTTCTCATCTACAGCCCTAGCTATAGCCTCCCTATAGCTTAAGCTCTTCTCAACCAGGCTTAGTATATAGTTAGTGGTTGCGTTGAAGATCCCCCTTATAGTTGTTATAACCCTTCCTCTGAGACCTCTTATAACATCTATCGCAGGGGTTCCAGCCATTACTGTTGCTCTATACCCAAGATATACGCCCCTATTCCTAGCACTATCAATCAGCTCTCGATACTCTAGTGCGAGACCAGTCTTATCAGCTGTAATTATACTTACCCCCCTTGATATGAGACCCCTATATATTGATAGATTAGGATCTCCAGAACCATAGGATGGTGGTATGGCTATGAATACTAGATCTGGGGATAGATCATCAATAACCTCCCAGAGATCCTTATCATGGCTTAGAAACCCTCTCTCACCCTTCTCATACCTCGAGGCTAAATCAATTGCTTTTCTTCTCCAATCACTGCCAAGGGTAGCATACCCTCTAGAGGTTACTATAGCCTCTATAGATAGCCTAGCATAATAGATCTTCTCAATCTCCTCGCCCCTGCTGGCTAGTACCTTTACAAGCTCTCTGCCAACATTCCCAAAACCGATGAGAATAGTTCTAACAGCCATTGCCCCCCTCCTCGCCTCTAGATTTAACTACAATCATTTTATATTTTTCATGATCCTACAACTGAGAGTCTCTCCTTTAAAGACGGGAATAGGGCTAATAGGCTATGAGAGATTTTTGTTCCATCTAGTGAGAGTACTACGAGCCCAGTAATGCCGAGACCTCTCGACAATGAGTAGTGATGCACATAGGATAAAGGATGCCCCGATAGGATTGAGAGGTAATGCAAATGACCCCCTCTCTGTCCTTTAGGACGGGGAGTTTATTTAGTGCTCTCTGAATACTAGTTCCTCTCCTCTAGGAGAAGATTTGCAGAACTTGAAATCCTTTTGGCTGGACCATGTTAGAATTGGGTGTGGGCAAGCATGACAGGGGAGATCCACAAATGCCCTAAACTGGCGGAGGGCTCTGATCAATGGCGCAGATCCCGCGAGGAATACCCAGTGGGATCAGAACCTGTTCCTAAAGACGGGGAGCCGTCACTGGGATCGGAAAATATTGCCCTTCATGATGTAAGGAGGTCGTCTAACAGCCACTGTTTCTCCTTACTATATTGCATAAGCCAAGGCTATAGAGTGTTTTTCTAGTAGTGGCTCTACATAGCCCATAGATTGCAGCGATCGCTTAGATTCATGTGAGGCTCGTGAGTAATTCTTCATATTACTTGTTTCCTATTTGCTCGTAGATCTGCTTCACTATAGCCTCTCCAAAGCCCTTTAGGTTTAGTAGCTTTCTAGGATCTGTTTTTCTCAGATCCTCAATGCTCTTTATACCAGCATTATAGAGGATCCTTGCCCTCATCCTCCCAATTCCCCTTATACTTATTAGGGGTATCAACTCTTCCTTTATTCCATTCTCTATCCTTATAGATAATTTTTTAAGGATCTCAGAGTGCGATCTAGTCTCCTGCAATACCGACAATACTGAGGAGAGAGCATATGAGATCCATGTTGCAGTCTCAACAATAACCCTTAGATCTCCGGGCATGATCTTGTACTTCTCCACTATGGAGTCCTCAGACTCTTCATCTATCCAAGCACTCAGGATCTTGGCATATCTATATGCTATCAACCACTCCTCCTCAGATATATCTTCATCATGGGGTGGCGGTATCTCTCCATCTTCTAGAGCTCTTAGAGCATCCTCCTCATACTCCTTATACCCAGATCTTCTGGCTATGCTTCTTTGAAAGTCAGGGGTGTATGTCACTAGATGTAGATACCATAGATCGCTGGCTATTTTATCCGCAGGCTTGAGCATATCTATAGCCCTTTTAGCTGTTAGGGGATCTATATACTGTCTTGATACAACAAGCCCCAGGGCTGTTGGGATCATCTCTCCACTTCTAGTTCTAACCATTCCCCACCTGATCAGATCACTGAGTATATGATCAACCCTGTCCTTAGCGATCTCACCACCCTTATGACCATAATATGTTAAGGAGAAGATCTCATTGAGATCCCTCTCACCCCTAGCATAACCAGAAGCTATTAGGGATAGGATATGTATCCTAAGGCTTCTCTCGCTTGATAGTGATGAGTATATATCCTCAGGAGATCCGAATATGTACTTCTCAGCATCTCTTCTACCCCTATCGGCTATTATGGCCTCGCCGTAGGGATCATACTGGGGCCTCCCAGCCCTGCCAGCCATCTGCTTATACTCCATAATACCTATATCATCATATCCCCCATCGCTATATCTCCTAGTATATATGAGAACCCTCCTAGCTGGAAGGTTAACACCAGCAGCTAGCGTTGGGGTTGCAACAACAACCTTTATAATCCTTTCTCTAAAGCCCTTCTCAACTACATATCTAGACCCATGGGTTAGTCCTGCATGGTGGTATGCAACCCCTCTCATAATTAGAGGTGAAAGTGATTCGTATTCATACCTAGTTGAGGCTCTCTCCCTAAGCTCTTCAATAAGCCTGCTGGTATCCCCATAGCTCTTGCCATATAGCCTAAGGAGGCCTAGCTTATCTGCTATGCTCCTAGCCATGGTCTCTGCTTCTCTTCTCGAGTGTCTAAATATTAGGAGCTGTTGATTCTCTGTGTATGCTTTATAAGCTAGATATCCTAAGAGATCACCCTTAGCATCCTCAGCCCTGCCGTCCTCATAGTATATCTTCCCCGATGCCTTGTCGTAGAATCCCTGTATTAGGGGCACTGGTCTCCAGCTACAACTAACTAGATCCCCACTAATCCATGACGAGAGATCCCATGGGTTACCTATTGTGGCGCTTAACCCTATGATCTGTATGCCTAGTTTGAGGGCCCTGGCAACTATCATCTCTATCACAGGCCCTCTCTCAGGATCTCCTATCTCATGGATTTCGTCTATTACGAGACTTTTGAGCCTCGAGATCCATTTTGGCCTGTGCCTCAATATCGAGTCAAACCTCTCATATGTCGTCACTATGAGATCATAGAACTCAAGATCCTCTCCTGAGCTATCATAGTCACCAGTACTTATCCCAACCCTCAGCCCTAGGAGGTTCTCCCACCTCTTAAACTCCCAATACTTCTCACTTGCGAGAGCCTTTAGAGGACATGTATACACACCGATACCTCCATCAATATAGGCTTTCACAAGAGCTAGCTCTGCTATGAGAGTCTTTCCACTAGCTGTTGGAGCTGAGACTATAAGGTTTCTCCCAAAAAGTAGCCCCTTTCTTATAGCTTCTGCCTGTGGGGGTGTTAGGTATCTATACCCTAGCGATGCTATTTTTCCCCTGATCTCGTCTGGGATTTCAATGATCTCCTCTAGAGGAACTGGCTTTTCGGGGCATTTTTTTATCATAACCACCCTCTAGCTACCCGAGCCCTGTCTTTATCTCTCTTACTATATTTCTCCTTATTCTGCACTCCTCATATATAACCCTTAGCAGCCTTGCTATGGGCCACGAGCTATTGAGATCCACTGCTCCTTCCAATATATTTTGGACCTCAAACATTATGCCCTCGGCATCTTCTATATCTTCAATTGCCGAAAGGATCTCCCTTAGATCAAGGCTTGTCCTTGCCTTCATGTATTTCCTCTCAAGGCCTTGGATCATTCTCCTCGACTCCTCAGAGATCCTCCTAAGCTCTCCTGGTGTGAATGTCTTTTCGAGAGCCTCGTACTCATAGTATAGTCTTGCTATATACTCGGCATGTCTATAGCATGTATCAGCTATATATTTTAACAGAATTCTGTGGCTATAGGCTATGTTTGAAGCCCTCTCATATAGTTCCCCGAGGAATCTCTCAAGCTCTTCCCAGGAGCTGAGCATTATAGCTATGTTATCCTCTATACCCCCAAAGCTAGCTATCCTCTCCATGGTTATCTCTAAAATAATTAGAAAATCTGGGGAGGATAAAAACACAAACCCAGGTTCAGAGACCTAATGATGCTCTTCCATGGTTCTGCGCAGATCTAACCCTTCTCTCAACATCATCCCAGTTAACAACATTCCACCAGTTATCAACATAGGAGCCCCTATCATTCTTATACTGTAGGTAGTACGCATGCTCCCAGACATCAAGAACAAGAACAGGAACTGCTCCAGCTGTTATGAGTAGGTTATGCTTCTCAACCTGGTAGATCCTCAGCTCCTCTGTAAGAGGATCATATGCCAGCACAGCCCAGCCAACACCCTCGACATTTTTAGCAGCAGCCGAGAAGATCTCTTTGAACTTATCGAAGCTTCCGAAGGTCTTTGTTATGAGATCTGCTGCAACACCTCCTGGCTTGCCCCCACCCTTGCCGGGTGGAGCCATGTTTGGCCAGAATATTGTGTGCATTATATGACCACCATAGTTAAAGCTAAAGTCCCTCAGAACAGCTCTTATATCGATCTGTGTTTCTCCCCTCATGTGTTTCTCCATCTTCTCAAGGGCAGCATTCGCACCATTAACATAGGCCTGGTGATGTCTAGTATGGTGAAGTCTCATAATCTCTTCTATTATATAGGGCTCAAGAGCGTTATACGCATATGGTAGAGAAGGGAGCTCATATCTCTTCATATTCTCACCAAATCTTTTGCACTTGTGGACTTAAATAGGTTCCGCCTAGCTATATAGAAGCACAGAGTCTCGATACCGAATCCCAAGTTTTCCAGCCTATGGTGGGAGGGGCTAACCTCTTATGGTATAGATTCTCAAAGATCTTTAGGGATCACGTTCTTACTCGTCAATGTGTTGATGGTAGAGTATTAGTTGTGGCTGGCAGAGACTATTACTACTCAGAAACTGATCAGCGATCCCCAGGGGATATGATTGCTCCAACAAGGCTGATGACTCCCCACTCTGGGGCGTCCCTCACGGGATCTGCGCCATTGATCAGAGCCCTCCGCCAGTTTAGGGCATTTGTGGATCTCCCCTGTCATGCTTGCCCACACCCAATTCTAACATGGTCCAGCCAAAAGGATTTCAAGTTCTGCAAATCTTCTCCTAGAAAAGAGGAACTAGTATTCAGAAGTGAAAGGAGATCTGAGTTCTGGGATACAGAGAGGCTCGATTTTCAACTGATGAGTGGATGCTCATCACATTATTGTGGTTCTCCTTATTGTTCAGCGTGTATCTTGATATTGTTTTGTTATTAATTAGCTCTATTGATATTGTTATTCTTAGGATGTTCTCTATGTGGGCCGAAGAAATCGAGGGTAGGATTAGGAGGCTTAGAGAGCTTGGTAGGGATCCTTATATTGTTTCCTATAGATTCGAGGTAACAGCCTTAGCATCTGATATAATCTCTAGGTATTCCTGGTTAAAGCCAGGCGAGGAGACCAGCGATAGAGTCTCTGTCGCTGGAAGGATATGGCATGTTAGGAGGCATGGTAAGATCCTATTTATAGATCTCTATGACAACACTGGTAAGATACAGATCGTCATTAGGAGGGATCTTCTAAAAAACGATCTCGACGCTCTCATCGATATTATAAGTAAGGGGGATATAGTTGGTGTAAGAGGCAGAGTTATAAGGACAAAGGCTGGAGAGGTCTCTATACTTGCAGAGGATATAGAGATCCTTTCCCTATCTTGGAGACCCATACCCTTCCATGAGTTCGGTGTGAGGGATCCTGAGCAGAGGTATAGGGAGAGGTATATAGATATAATGCTAAACACAAGGGTTAGGCAGAGTATTATAAACCTATACAGGCTTGAGTATAATATGAGAAGGATCCTCCATGAGAAGGGGTTTATAGAGGTTCACACACCAAAGCTCCAACCAATATATGGGGGCGCGCTTGCAAAGCCCTTTATAACTAGAATAGAGGCTCTCAAGAGAGAGGCTTATCTAAGCATAGCACCTGAGACTTATCTCAAGAGGCTGGTTGTTGCAGGTCTATATAAGGTCTATGAGATCGCTGTATGCTTTAGAAATGAGGATATAGATGCTACGCACTATCCGGAGTTTGTGCAGCTGGAGATATACCAGGCATTTGCCGATTGGAATGATATTATGAGCCTAGTTGAGGAGCTTGTTGCAGAGTCGGTTAAGAGCGTATATGGGGACTATGTTGTCGAGGTTAATGGCGATTCTGGGAGCTATAGTATTAATTTTAGCAGACCCTGGACTAGGATCTCTATTGAAGAGGCTATAGAGAAGTATGGGGGTATTAGCATAAGGGGTAGGGATGAGGCGGAGATTCTGGAGATAGCTAAGTCTCTGAATATAGAGACAACAGATCCTAGAAGGGGTAAGATAGTTGAGAAGATCTTTGAAAAGGTGGCTCAGCCAAAGCTTGAGAATCCGACATTTGTAACGCTATATCCAAGGGATATATCACCCCTTGCCAGGCCTTATAGGAATGATCCTAGGTATAGTGAGAGATTTGAACTATATATAAGGGGCCTTGAGATTGGGAACGGGTATTCAGAGCTAAATAACCCTGTGCTTCAGTATCAATTCTTCAAGGAAGAGGAGGAGCTTAGGAGAAGAGCTGGGAGAGCTGATATAGAGGCCCACCCGATGGATAAGGACTACATAAGAAGCCTTGAATACGGGCTCCCGCCAACTGGGGGTGTTGGGATAGGTCTCTACAGGCTCTCGATGGTTCTCTCAGGGTTCAGTTCTATAAAGGATGTGATACCATTCATATACATGTCGCCAGAGGATCTCCAGTGCGCAGCCGAGCTAAACCCAAAGCTCCTGGATCTCTATTTCAGGTGATCTTTATTCTTGCTGATATTTTCGCCCAACCCTCAGAGTGTGAGTGGAGCTAAGGATCTGTAGCAAAAGCCATCTATAGTAATATCTTGGATAGATATCTCGGGATCTGGATGGCTGTGTGTATATATTGCGGATCTAGCGAGATAGTATATGACACAGCATCTGGGTATATAGTGTGCAGCTCCTGTGGAACTATAAATGATGTCATCTATGACAGCAGCTCTGAGATATATAGAAGGGCACATGGATATCAAAGGGATCCCGGGCTAACGGGTTCTAGAGATCCTGGGAAGCGATGGGGCTCCTCTGCAAATAAAGGGAGTCTCTACCGGATCTATAGGGATCTTGTTAGTAGTAGGAGACTTAGAAGGGGTGTTGTGGTTAAGGAGAGGACTATACAGGATCTAGCCAGTGGGGGTAGGAAGCTTCTGGTCTTCGGGCACGTTAGAGATACTATCCTTTCCGAGCTTCTTGAGAGAAGTCCTGTACTTAAGAAGATAATAAATATAATGAGGGAGTACCCGAGCCTATATTCAAGGACTAATAGAGGTAGGGTGGCAGCTGCATATCTAGCAGCGAAGCTAGCTATAAAGGATCCCATAGTTTTCGAGCCCTTAGCCAGATTCTTTGGATTGAGCAGGGTTCATCTTAAGAGGATCAAGATCTCTATTGAGACTACAGAAGATCTGATAGTGAAGGTTGCTGGCATAGGGGATCTCTCTAGGGAGGTTGCCAACATAGATCATATGATAAAATCCTATCTAGATAGAGAGGGTCTATAGATGCTGGGGATATTTAGAAGAGGGTTTAAGGGTCTATTGGGATCTGAGCAGGGGGTCTATAGGGTTGATATAGGTGATAAGGAGCTCTATGCCTCAGGCTTCGAGATTTTAGTTAGGGTTGAGAGTAGGAGGGATAAAGATGGAGTATATGGGGTCTCTATTAGTGCTATGAGGAATATGATTCATATTATGAGAGAGAGAATGTCAAGATCATCGCAGGTATATATAGTCACAAGAATCACAAAACATCTTGGTGGAACAGCGGTCATATGTTTAGATAAGAAACCCGACGTGGGGCTTCTATGCAAGCTGGCATCCTCCTCTATAGAGGCCCTCTCAAACAGGGCTATAAGAATCAGGGAACTTTCTAGAAGCGAGATCCTCAACTGTCTTGTTACGCATAGGGGCTCTGGAGGAGAGTTTATCGAAATAAACACATTTTTCTCCGAAGAGCTCTCTCCATATAGCGATGAAATACCTCTCCCGAGAATGCCTAAGGTAGAGGAGGGAATCCTGGTTGGCGAGACTGCTAGAAGCAGGATTAGGCAGAAGATCTATTTACCCCTTGATATTCTATTAAGGCATACAGCGATCTTCGGCTCAACGGGTTCTGGCAAGTCAACTACTGCAGCATCAATAGCTGTGAGGGCGAGGGCTAAGGGGGCCAGAGTCTATATCCTAGACTGGCATGGAGAGTATAGAGATATGCTTGAAGGCTTCGCAGGATATAGGCATATAGCTATAAGCCTATCTCATGTGGCATCTATAATGAGATCCCTTATCGATAAGCCCAGCTATGTCCTCGAGATCTTCGAGGCTGTCCTGGATCTCACCCCTGCTCAGAGCCATCTCCTCTCACTAGCCCTTAGGTCTCTCAGAAGTGTTGATTCAACTAATATTTTTGATAGGCTTGTAAATGTTATTGAGAACCATAGGGAGGATGCTAGGTGGGTCTCTGAGACTAAGTTCTCGCTGTTAAGAAAGATCCAGCCCTTTGTTGAAGGGGGTGTAAGATCCGGTGAAGAGGGCGAGCTGAATCTGCTATCTAGTGTTGGGCTCGTCATAATAGATCTATCTGAGATGGAAAGAGAATCCCTGAAGTCTCTCTCATCGCTAACAGTGCTCAAAACACTAGAAATCCTGTCTAGAGAGAATAGGGATTTCACCCAGGAGAAGAAGATAGTGGTTGTTGACGAGGCTCAACACATATTCAAGAGAACAGAGGGTGGCTCTGTGATTAGGAACATGCTTGCAGAGACTAGGAAGTGGAACCTCGGCTTGGTTATAGTATCACAATCTCCGAGCAGTCTTGGAGAGGATTCTCTTAAGAATACAAATACTAAGGTTGTTCATAGTATTAGATCCGATCTGGATAGAAGGATTATAAGAGACTCAATGATCGTCACAGAAGAGATAGAGAAGATCCTTCCAGGTCTTGATATTGGCGAGGCTGTGATAGCATCACCAATATTCCCAGTAGCGGTGCTGGCAAAGATCTATCCACCATCCCATGGGGAGATAGGAAGCTCGTAAATAGCGTCTATTCAGCAAACCCGGGCGATCAATAAGATCATTATTCAAATGTCAGAAAACTAGTCTCATTTTCTCTATCTCTTTATTTTGATCATAAATGCTACACCGCGATTTATATTTTTCACAGAGCTTTCATAGCTTCTAGAGCTCCAGGTTATCATTAATCTAGCGAGAACCCTATGGAGACGAGAGTCGCTTCAACAACAGTTTTAGAAACTCCGGCTAAACCTAGCTACCAGATTATTCCACTATATCAGATGATAACAACAAACCACGCCTCTTTAGGATGTGGTTTTAATACCCTAGACAAGTTTTGAGGAGTGGGGTTTGGGCTTCATTGGGTTTTGAATTTGTATTCCATTCTCAGCCCTGGGCTTCATCATGGTTGTTGAGCTTTGCCCCGTTCATTCCTCACCTTAGCGGGATAGCCCCAATCCACACCCGTGGTGTATCACGGATGTGAGGAAACATCTTGAGGTAGATGTTAAGAGAAGCGTCTAGCTATCTATCTAGTCTGAGCCTGCCTCCTGCACTCGAAGATCTTGCCAGCCTTTTGGGATATCCATCTGCATTTGGGGCTGTATCTAGATGTGAGATGCGGGCTCACATAATTAGTTCTGCATACAAAATATAAGCCTCACAACTTATAAGAAACTGTTAATACAGGCGGGCTAACTACTCTGCAGAGGGCTCTGGTGGAGGGACTCCCCACTATGTTGTTCCAACCCCAGCCGATAACCCTGAGTGGGGCTGAAATCTTTACTAAGGTTGTTTAGGATTAGTTGGTTTTGAGTATGTTTAGTGTTTATCGGGCTTTGCAGGAGGGTGGGGCTGCTGAGGCTGGCAGAAACCTTCTTTATAGCGATCTACAATAACTAGGATCTTTTGAGGCTATTAGACTAGCCAGCGATCATACCCCAAAAGCTTATAGATACAGAATCTATAAAGCATATTTATAACCCCGGCTATGGGAGCAATGCTCCAAGCCATCCTAGGATAAGCCTAGACGGAAGCCTAGTGCCATTAGCTCAACAGCCACCCGTGAGCATATAGGAATACCCAAATCCTTATGGGCTAGGTGAAAGCCCCTAGAGGACATCACAATCATAATCAACCCTCAAGGGGCAAACGGTGTTGAGGAGGTGATTGAGTTATCTGTAATCATAGAGTAAGATCCGCTAGAGTTCATGTTATTAGGATTCAAAGATCAGTTTTTATTGTAGAGAAGCTGAGGTGATAGGATTGTATGAGGGCTATTATGTAGAGCTATTTGATGGCAGCATATGGGCTGTGAAGGGATGCTGTCATGAGGATGGCAGGGTTGTTGCTATGCCAAGGGTTGTTGATGGTCGTAAGTATAAAGGCTATGAGGATCAAATGAATCTAGTTAAGAGACTCTATAGTAGATACCTAGCCAGACCATCGTTTACAACCAGGGAGATTCCAATGATCCCTGGTAGGGATGTTAAAAGAATTATAAGACCAAGCAGCAATGTTCTTTGTGTGGATAGGGAGGATCTGGTGACTGTAGCTAACGAGATCATAGAGATCCTTGATAGAAACGCTGGGGGCGAGTGGATGATCACTGGAAGTCTTCTTTATTGTATGCCCAGTTGGGAGTCTGATATAGATGTTATAAGCTATAGGGCTGATAGAAGGAATATAGATAGAGTCATAGATCTCATAGATAGAGGGATTCTTAGAAGACCATCTGTAGCCGAAGCTGTGGGCGAGGCTCTAGAGAATCCTGAGGGCATTGGGCTAAGGCTAAGGGTTTTAGGGCTTCTGAGGGGTGTTCAGAGCATCTATTACAAGGGGGCTAGGGTAACTCTCCAGGTGGTTAGATGCGATCGGAGGGTTCTCTCTACAATATGCTGTGATAAGACATACTCCTCAAGCTATAGCGCCGTGATTGAGATCATAGAGCCCCTATCTGATTTCTCATCTCCTTATATATACTATGCAAATCTTGTTAGAGTATATGAAGGGGATCTGAAGGATGGCAATGAGATTCTAGCATATTCCCACAGGGCTAGGTATGCATCCCTCGCTAGAGGCTCTAGGCTTGTGTGTAGAGGTCTTATAGAGTTTGGCTCTGATGGTTCTAGATATCTTAACCTCGATCTCAGCTATTGTTTTCTATGGGAGTAAAGAGCAATATTTTAACAGAAAATCCATATAGATCATTATATATTTTATGGATCCTGGGGAATATATTGAATGCCTTTGGAGATAAGCTTATATAGAAGCCCTACCATATTGTCTTGGTGAGTAATGTGGCAGCATACGGAATACCAGTCCTGATATTGAAAGAGGGAACACAGAGAACAGTGGGTAGACAAGCCCTCAGAAGTAATATACTCGCTGCAAGAGCCCTAGGAGAGGTTCTGAAAACAAGCCTGGGGCCCAGAGGTCTTGATAAGATGCTTGTTGACAGCTTTGGAGACGTTACTGTTACAAATGATGGTGCCACTATAGTTAAAGAGATGGAGATCCAGCACCCAGCTGCAAAGCTTCTTGTAGAGACTGCAAAGGCTGTCGATGCAGAGGTTGGTGATGGGACAACATCTGTGGTTGTTCTTGCAAGCTCTCTGCTAGAGAAGGCTGAGAGGCTTCTGGATCAGAATATACACCCAACTATAATAATAGAGGGCTATAAGAAGGCTCTCGACCAGGCTCTTAGGATCCTTGATGAGATATCGATAAAGATCCCAGTATATGGTCTTGAAACACCTGAAGGTTTTGCCAAGTCTAAGGAGGAGCTTAAGAAGGTTCTCAACTCCATACTGGCTAGTAAATATATTGCAACACCAGATGTTATGGATAAGCTTATAGACATGACTGTGGAGGCAGCTCTCATAGCTACTGAGAGAAGGGGTGAGAGATATGAGGTTGTTCTAGATAATGTGAAGATTGAGAAGAAGAAGGGAGGATCCCTCCTAGATTCTAGGCTGATAAGGGGTGTTGTTCTCGATAAAGAGGTTGTCCACCCAGGAATGCCCAGGAGGGTTTCTAATGCCAAGATAGCCCTCCTAGATGCTCCCCTAGAGATCGAGAAACCAGAGATATCGGCTAAGATAAACATAACATCTCCGGAGCAGATAAAGGCATTCCTAGATGAGGAGGCTAGGATGCTTAAAGACATGGTTGAGAAGATCGCTGCTGTTGGTGCTAATGTTGTGATCTGTCAGAAGGGTATTGATGACGTTGCACAGCACTTCCTAGCCAAGAAGGGGATATTGGCTGTTAGGAGGGTTAAGAGAAGCGATATGGAGAAGCTGGAGAGAGCAACCGGTGGAAGGATTGTGAGCAATATTGAGGATCTTACAGAGAAGGATCTAGGATATGCTGAGCTCGTTGAGGAGAGAAAGGTTGGGGAGGATAAGATGGTATTCGTTGAGGGGACAAAGAATCCGAGGAGCGTTAGCATACTACTAAGAGCAGGCCTTGAGAGGCTTGTTGACGAGGCAGAGAGATCTCTTAGAGACTCTATGAGCGCTGTGGCAGATGCTATAAGAGATGGCAGGGTTGTGTATGGCGGAGGCGCCTCGGAGATAAAGCTAGCCATGTACCTGAGAGACTATGCAACTAAGGTTGGAGGCAAGGAGTCGCTGGCTGTTGAGGCATTTGCGAATGCTGTTGAAGGACTGGTAATAACACTTATCGAGAATGCAGGACTGGATCCTCTGGATTATATAATGAAGCTCAGAGCTAGGCATAAGGAGACAGGAGACTGGTTTGGAATCGATGTATTCAGAGGAGAGATTGCCGACATGAAGAAGCTGGGGGTCATAGAGCCTGTAAGCATTAAGGTTAACGCCATAAAGGCTGGGACGGAGGCTGCTGCTCTAATACTAAGAATAGATGATCTGATAGCTGCTGCTAAATCCAAGGGCGCCGAGGAGAAGGGCAAGAAAGAGGAGAAGAAAGAGGAGAAAGAAGAAGAGAAATAGAGAATATAAAATAATAAGAGTTTTTATAGTAGCCATATTAAACCTGATGAAACTATTTACCAGGATTCTCACTCATAACTCCTCATCCCTGGAATAAAGTGAGGGCCTTCATTAGAGCTGTCTTGTTTTAGACAGATGATTGCCTGTGAATTATATTTTTGGAAATTCTAGAGACTTTGGGGTCTGCGCGGCTTCCCCTCAATACTAGTCTATTTTCAGTATCTCATTAGGGGCTACATTGGCAGGCTTCCCACCTCTGATGGCTACTATGCTTTCATCAAGACAGGTTAATAGGTTTAGGCAGGCAGCATGTGAGCTTTGAAGGTGAATCCATATCCCCTGCAATTGAATTTCTCTCTATCGCTTCTTGCTAGTGGTATGAGCATGGGCCTAACCGTTTATGTATCTAGCCTTTGATCCTGTTTCTCTTAGCACATAGATGCTTGTTGGTATTGAAAGGACAATAAATATAGCTGCTAGTGTGAATGCCAGCACTTCCAGACCTAAGGCGTCGAATATCTTACCTCCAATGATCTCCCCAAGACCTATACCGATCCCCAGGACTGTTACATAGACCCCTGCTGAGGGACCTCTCCTTCTAGATTCATCTGTATAGTCTGCGAAGAGTGCCAAAAGAGTTGGTGGGATTGTGAGAGCCGGGGTTGCTATTGCTAGTACTATTGGTAGGAATAATACGAGATTCTCATATGTTAATCCTATCATTACTAGTGATGCAGACAGCGATATAGATCCTATTACTAGGGCCCGCTCCTTCCCTATCTTTGCTGTTATGATGCTTCCTAAAATGATCCCTATAGCAACACCTATGAGGATTACTATTAGTAGTAGACCTATGCTTGGGTTGGATCCTATGGATTCAATAGCGCCATCGACTCCACTGCTAGATATATTTCCTACAAGGGGCACGGATACTCCTAGATTGAGCTCTCTCAAGATCTTAGGTGAAAGGAAGCCCACGCCTAGAATCATTGCAAGCCCGAGCCACGTTGGTATCAGCACCAATGCCCTCCTCTCAATAACGTAGAGATCCCTCAGATGATTTGAAGCACTGCTCCTCACATTCCTAGCAAGAAAACCAGTGAGGGCTGATATAGAGGCCATAAGGGCCGATATATAGAAGCCCTTTAAGAGGCCGAGAACCTCTAGGGCTCCTGCTATTGCAAAACCCATAGAGTATCCGCCTAGATTTGACGCCTCAAACCCCCCAACACCGAAAACCCTTCTAGCAGTCCCAAAACCCCTTGTCTCCTCAGCGATTGCTGAAAGGGAAGAAACCAGGATCATGGCTGCTGAGAATCCGGCTATTGCGTTAAGCACTACAAGCTCATAGAATAGGCTAACCCTGCTCATGGTGGTGTATATAAGTGCTAGCATGGCTGAAGAGATCATTAGAGAGAACTTGGTGCCAAGGATCTCGTATATGATACCAGCTAGAAAACCCGAGAGAGCCTCAGTTATAGAGTATGATGCTAGAAGAACGCCCACCATCTCAGCCGTGAATTCAGAGTATGTTATGGCAAGAGATACTATGAATACAGCATTAGCGCCTCTAACAAGGGCTACCGCCAAATAGGCTGAGTACATGCTCCGTGCTCTTCCCATAAACTATACCAGGAATAATTGGTATGCCAAATATATAGCAAATGATGTTTGGCTTCTTCGAATATATGTGAACCTAATATTTTCTCGATCCATAAGGTTTGTCGGGATTATGAGGTTTAGGGTTCTAGCCCAGGCTCTCATTTCTTTCACTCGAAGAACCTGAAAGCCTTTTGTGAGGTATGCTCTATAGAGCCTCTTCTTTGACAACAACAGCAAGCCTCGCTCTTAAGGGCGGGGAGGGATGATATTGGTTCATCTTTTCCATAACCACCCTAAATCTTATAAAATCCCAGAGAGATATTGATTAGAGGGTGAACCAATGCCTCTGAGACCGGCTAGGTGCTATACTCAGCAGGAGAAGCCACCGTATACGAGGAAGGAGTATATTCAGGGGATACCGCCGCCGAAGATCACCAAGTTTACAATGGGCAACCCTAAGGGTAGTTATAAATATGTTGTTAAGCTTATAGCAGAGTCTAAATGCATTGTGAGGCATAATGCTTTAGAAGCTGCTAGGGTTGCAGCCCATAGACATCTATCAACTAGGGTTGGTGAAGATAACTTCTTTCTTGTTGTGAAGAAATACCCTCACCATGTTCTTAGGGAGAACAAGATGCTGGCTTTCGCAGGCGCTGACAGGCTTCAGGATGGGATGAGGCTGGCCTTTGGAAAGCCCATAGGTGTTGCAGCAATAGTATCTCCAGGCGATGAGATAATCACTGTGTATATTGCTAATGAGAAGGATATAGAGAATGCTAGAGAAGCGCTTAGAAGGGCTAAGAGTAAGCTACCCGAGGGATATAGGATAGAGGTTACTAGGCTAGATATCACATAGAGACAAGCCTTGAAGAGAGGTAGTGATGAAGCCGACATAGGATGATAGATGATTTAGGGTCGATTTTCTGAGCTATGATCTAGCTGTCATTTATTTAGGAACCCATAGGTTGAAACATATAGATTAGCCTCTTCTTTGACAACAACAGCAAGCCTCGCTCTTAATGGCGGAGAGGGATAATAGATACCATAGGACGGGCATCGCTAGGATCCTGTAATAGAGATGCTCTAGAGTACAAGAGAGTCATGTGGATAAGAGCATGTAGTTATAGTAATACTCCCGCCCTTTGGACAGGATTTCGCTACTGGGTCTCTGGCGCTGCCCATCCCAGAGCGGGGACAACATAGTAGGGATCTCTCTAGCAATGATCATCTGCAATAGAAATTAGCCCTACAGGCTTGGCTTTTCCAAACCCTAGCCCATATAGATCAAAGACATCCTAAGGGGGCCGGCATTGTTACTATTATCATGTAATTGTTTGCTATTCACCAACTTGGGTAAAAATCTTTGGTGAGCCTACCTCTTGAGAATACCTAGAGCCACTGCCGATTCTGCGTTTAAGATAGTATTCCCTGCTGCTCCCCTTATTGTATTATGCCCCAGCACCACTAGTTTCGCAATACTCTTTCCCCCTTTTCCAGAGACCCGGATTCTTCCAATAGATATGGCCATGCCATTCTCAAGATCTCTATCTAGCCTTGGTTGAGGTCTATCATGGGTTCTATGGAGTACCATGGGTTTTCTAGGTGCTGTTGGGAGTCCTAGCTCCTGAGGGTAGGATTTGAAGCTGTCATATGCTCTAGCCAGCTCCTCGGCATCCAGCTCTCTGATATAGTGTGCATGGATAACCACTAGATGCCCATCTGATACTGGGACTCTTGTTGTTGTTGCTTCTATATATAGTGAATCGTTATGCTCTATACTAGCTCCAGAGACCCTCCCATAGATCTTTCTAGGCTCTTCAGCTAGCTTCTCCTCCTCGTTTTTTATATATGGTATCACATTATCCTGGATAGCCATAGATGGAAGCCCAGAGTACCCAGCCCCAGATATAGCCTGCAGGGATACTGCGTCAACAAGCTGCGGGATTCCGTAGAGGTCTATAAGCGGTTTTAACCCCATTGCCAGCACGTTTGATGTGCAGTTGGGTGTCTTAACAAGAATCCCGCCCATGAGATGCTTTTGATATCTAGCTATATCCATATGGGGCATGTTGATCTCGGGGATTACAAGAGGCACCCTGGGATCAAGCCTCATAGGGCTAGAGTCGGAGAATACAGCGAACCCCATTGAGACAAACCTGGGCTCAAGCTCCCTGGAGACTTCTGTTGGTAGTGCTGAGAATACTATGTCAATGCCCTTAAGATCCCCTGGATCGGGTTTTGAGAGTCTTATCTCTGCAATATCGCTGGGAACCTCTCCTCCAATAACCCAGGATACGATATCCCCATACCTGCTCCCAGCCTTCTGGGGAGACGCGCTGAGGGCCACTAGATTGAACCACGGGTGCTTACTCAGCATCTTAACATATCTTTGTCCAACCATCCCAGTTGCTCCCAGAATTGCTACATCGTACTTCATATTCCAAACACCTCCTTGTGGAGTCTTCTAACAAGCTCTTCCTTATCCTCATCAGAGTATATTACGGCCTCCACATCACCTAGCTGGATTTTATGCTGCACACCAGTTATTGAGGTCTTCAATAGTATCTCACCAGAACCCCAGCCTATTGCAGAGACACCATGGCTGAAGGGGGCTATAACCTTGATCCCTGGCCTCCTGCACCCCCTACAGATCCTCGTGCCCCTGAAGCTGAGATCAGATATATAGATCTCACCATCATATTCACCCAAATATAGGAAGGTTTTTTGATTAAGCCCCTTGACCCTATATCTAGAGGCCCTCTCGCCCTCAACGAGATCCATTGCATCAACAGTCCTAGCAGTAGGCACTATCTTGGGGTCCGCTGTCATGATCCCCGGAGTCTCTGTTAGTAGGAGAGTTCTAGGGGATCTGAGAGTCCTTGCTATAAGAACTGCTGTGAGATCCGAGCTACCCCTACCCATGGTTGTTATCCTTCCATCCTCTGTAGAGCCTATAAACCCAGGCACTATTGGTACATAGCCCTCATCCAGGATTTTCCTCAGCGATTCTCCGATATTAATAAGAGCAACAGGGATCTTGGGCGAGGCATCGCCATATCTATTGTCAGTTATGAGCCCAATATCCCAGGGCCAGGCTATCCTAACCCTCACTCCCATATGCTCCAAAATCTCAGCTAGAAGTATTGTTAAGTATCTCTCCCCAATCGAGAGAACTCTATCCATAGCCTCTGGAGAATCTATACATTTGCTGGAATACTCTTCGAGCTCTCTATTGAGCCCTAACACATGATCTCTGTATATCCCAGAGAGACCTAGCTCTGATGAGAACTTATCGTGGATTTCTCTAATATCCTCCAGAGCCTTTTTATTCCCACTACATAGTGTTATGAGCTTATCTGTAATGCCCTTTATTGCTGATATCGTTATAACAAGCCTATATTCTCTTTCTAATAACTCATCTATTAGAACTCGAGAAATTCTTTGCAAATCCTGTGGAGCTCTTATTATAGATCCTCCTATTTTAACTACTATAGGCTCTTGTTTTGAGACCACCCATAATTTTACCCCCACCCCTCACGCTCTCACCCCAGCTTTACTGATATTAGTTCAAAACTGCTTATAAGCTTAACTTTGTCCTCTAAACATGCTCCTCAGGATCTATAGCTATTTATTCGATTTATAGTGATTCTATTGTGGACCAGAATGGGAGAGAGCCTTGGAAGACCTTATGTTATTGTGTTTGTTACGGCAACAATAGATGGGAAGATAGCGTCTAGGACTAGGTTTAGTAGTATAAGCTGCCCCGAGGATCTTAAGAGACTCCATATGGCCAGAAAAGAGACTGGTGCTGTGATGATTGGGGCTAATACAGCAAACATAGATGACCCGTCCCTCAGGCTCAAATATGTTGCGGGCCCAAACCCTGTTAGGGTAGTGATAGATGGGAAGCTATCGATAAGAGAGGATCTTAGGCTGGTTAGGGAGAGGATTGCTAGGACCATAGTGATTACATCCCAGGCGGCGGATCCTGGGAAGATAGATAGGATCAGGGGATATGGTGTGGAGGTATATGTGATGGAATCCAGCAATCCTCCAAGGATAGATATGGAGGAAGCTCTTAGGCTTCTATATAGACTAGGCATAGGCAGAATCCTTGTTGAGGGTGGTGGAGAGCTGATATGGAGTCTTGCCGAGAAGCATCTGATAGATGAGATCAGGGTAACATATGCTGGCTACATACTTGGGGGAAGGGATGCAGTATCCATAGTAGAGGGCAGGGGGTTCGAAACAACAGCAGAGTCAGAGATCTTCAAGCCCGTGAGTGTACTTCTATGCGAATGTGGGAGAGAGGTTCACATAGTTTTTAAGAGAACAAGTCAGGATCGGATCTCTATTGGATAAGCTTCACATAGGATATGGAGCCCTTGTTTAAGATATATGCATAGCCCCCAGATGATATTGCTATCTCATATTTAGACACTGATAAAAGCTTCCCAGAGAGTTCTCCTCCGCTTATGAATCTGACCACCGCATCGTATCCAACGTACCCGCTATCTAGTATCTGCTGTTCATCGCAGCAATCCCTAACAATACCCATAACCTCGTTCTCCCTAACCCTGGCACTCTTAATAGCATGGCGGAATACCACCAGAACCCCCTCTCTAGATCTTAAGCCTAGCTCATAGTTAGTAACGTGCTCCAAGATACCCTCGATAACATCTCCATTCATCATCTCCAGCTGTATATTTCTCCCAGCAAGCTTCTCTGTGATCAATGTTGAGGGCATTCTAACCATCATATCCCCCAAGATATTTATCTAGTTCGATAGATAAATTGCAATCTGATAGTGATACCAAGACTCGCTCTCTAGGGCGGGATTTTTAGGAGGCTTATAAGGTTGGATCTCCAGCAGCTGTGGGGAGCTAGCTATTCTTCAGATAACCCTGGGAGGATTCCCCACCATATAACACCCACTCGGAGACACGCAGAGGTTAATAGAGGAGAAGATCAGAGAGCTATGTGTCAATACTCTATACAGATCCAAGGAATACTTCAAAAACATGCTCAATACACCACGCCTCAATAGATTACAACAACTGTTCGAGAATAGGGAAATGTAGTAAGGGAGTCAAGCTATGGCGCAGAGATGTGGCCGCCATATGGAATCTCCTCTTTAGAGCTTGACTAGGCGATGTCAGCAATGCTCCAAGCCCGGGTTGGTATCTCATAGATTGAGCCCCGTGTCATTAGCTCGACAGCAACTCATGATCATATAATCCCAAGAGAGGGTTATGGGCTAGGTGGAAACCCCTGGAGACAAACCCACCCTCCTGGAGCAAACGGCAGCGCCCGAAACCCCAGCAATGAAACCCAGCCCACTAGGACTAGGAGAGAGCAGCCCCAATTTTATGTCTCCTTCACAGCCCTAGCAGGCTGGACCTTGGCAGTAAATGGATCTATGATTATATATGGCCTATATACATAGTACTGGGTGTAACAATATGGGCGAGGAGTCTATTCAAGCTAGGGTTATAGATGTTAAGAAGTATGGGATCTATAGGATTGTAAGGCTACAGCCGCTCAATAGCTTCGAGTTTAAACCAGGTCAGAATGCCGAGTTCGAGATAGGTAAAGAGATCTGTGGAGATTGCGGCAGCAGAACCTTCTCGATAGCGTCGAGTCCTACAGAGGATTATATTATGTTTGCAACAATAGCTAGGGATAGTCCTTATAAGAAGGCTCTAGATAAGCTGGCTCCAGGTGATGAGATCAGGATCTGGGGGCCCTATGGGCACTTCACACTAGATGAGGGTCTAGGCAAGGCTGTCCTGATCTTCGACACAATTGGTGTAACTCCGGTGAGGTCGATGATTATGTATTCATTCCATAAAAAGTTTGAAATAGAGATCACTGCTATACATATAGATAAACAGGGCGATTTCTTGTTCAGAGAAGATCTAGAGACAGTATCTAGGGGTAGTGATAACATAGATATTATGTGGAAAAGAGAGATCCCAGGAGAAGAAGAGCTTAAAGACATAATAGGGGATCCCAGAAAGACATCGATCTACATTTCGGGACCTCCACATAGTGTTCGAGAAATCGTGTCTATGTTGAGAAGGCTTAGGATTGAGATCTCAAGAGAGAGGATCAAGATAGAGAGCTTCTCAGGATACTGAAGACTAGAATAGGGGCTCAGCCTATATTGGCCTTGAAAGGTCTAGGTTGGTTTTGGGGTTCTCTGGTTTTGTTTTTGTGTTTGTATTATAGTTGTGCTTAGCCCTGTTGCTAATAACTTTTCGAGTTTTTGCATCATTAACCGCCTTCACTATAATCATAACTCTATAGATCTATCCAGCCCTATTAGGACTAGTAGCCCGTTTGCGTATTAGGTTCTATAGAAGCTTTATAAATATGAGAAGCTTTACTTATTTATTGGTGAATGTAGTGACTATATAGGGTTTCTGAAGTTGCTGGGATGCTCGGCATGTTCACAATAAATATTTTCAAGAAGCATATTAGAGATTTAGCGACGTATCGTAGCTATAGTGAGCTCATGAATCGTGGTGGAGGGTATGGTTCCTCCCCGCCCTGAAGGGCAGGCTTGCTGTTGTTGTCAGATAATAGGAGGAAGAGATCTCAACCATTGCAGCCTTCTATAGAAGATCAGGGTTATAGAGCTTTATGTTGACACCTACAAGCTCGAAGGTAAGCATGGCTTTTTAACACCAACCATATCGAGAGGCTATGATGCTTATATGGGTTCCTCGTTCTCTCTTCTAGTATATAAGTGCTTCACTACCAAGGATCTAGAGACTAAGGGCAGATATATTTAAAAGTTCCTGTTCTCAGCTGTTAATATTTATATAGCTTTATTAAAATAACCATTTCTGGGACATCTTTGCCTCGTGTGCCTACTAAGCTTGTGACATGGGAGGAGATCGTTGAATGGAGTAGGGGGCTTGCTAATATTATTAAGAAGAGCGGGTGGATTCCAGATGTAATTGTTGCAATAGCCCGAGGTGGGTATGTGCCTGCAAGGCTCTTATGCGATTTTCTAGGGGTTGAGAATCTTCTATCTATACAGAGCCAGCATTGGACGGAGGCTGCGAAGGCTGAGGAGAGGGCTGTTCTTAGGTTTGCCTATGTTATCGATATGAGGGGTAAGAGGATCCTCTTGGTTGATGATATAGTAGATACAGGCGATACCATGATCCTTGCTGAGAAATTTATTAAGGAGAAATGGAACCCCTTGGAGGTTAGAAAGGCTGCCCTCCAGTGGATAAGCCCAGTAGCTAAGATCAAGCCTGAGTACTACTATATAGAGGTTAAGGAGTGGATCTGGTTCCAATATCCATGGACAAGGCTTGAGGATGTTACATCATTCATAAAGAGAATGATCACCGAAGAAGCTAAGACAGCCGGGAGGATAGCATGGAGCTTCGATGATATAGTGAAAGGCTTTAAAGACTGGTATGGAATAGAGGTTGATAGGTTCTTCTATGAAGAAGCGTTGGAAAACCTAGTGGCAAAGGGTTTCCTCGATAGAAGGGGAGAGGCCTATATATATAGAGGAGGATAGAGAAAATAAAGAGATCATGGCTCATAGCAATAGATACACATGTTATTATCCTCTCACAAATGAAATTAAGAAGTCTCCTCTCCTTTAAGAGAAGATGTGCAAAACTTAGAAGCCGTTGGCAACAGTTTCCGATAAACCGTGAAGTTTATATACTTTGTATGTGAGTTTAATTATGAAAATTCAATGAAGCCCAAACCCCTTTTGGCGAACTACGTTAGAGTTGGGCGTGGTGATAGTAATAGTGATGAGATCCACATCTGCCCAGAGCTGACTGAGGGTTCTGGGTAGTGATGCAGATCCCGTGAGAGCTCCTAGGCTATGAGGAATACCCAAGTGGGATCAAAACCCGCCTCCTAGGACGGGGAGCCATCAGCACCCTTACGAGGTATTTCTTGTCTTGCTAGTCCCATGTTCGGGATTCGATTCCCAGATGTCAGAGATCTCCGTGTTTGCTAGCCCATCATTGATCATGTAAATAACAGATTAAGACCTAAGTATTGTTTTTGGCTTATAAACTACCTCGGCTCTAAAAGATGAGACTTTTGGTTGTGATCAACAGAGCATCGGGAAAGCCTAAGCCAGGTGTCTATGCTAAATAGAGCCGTATGTAATCTAATATCTGAAGAACATGCATAAAAATAAATGCACTTGGCTAAGGTCTTACGAGGCGCTGAGCTCCACAAAAACGGAAGACCTTGCGAGGGATTATAACATAGCAGAGATCATAGCTTCGAGAAGAATAGCGAGGGTGATCTCACAAAGGATTGAGTTCTACCTAGTAGGAGTTGGTTCCCATGTTCACATAGTAATACCCAGGATCTACTGTAGCTGCACAGACTTCTCAATCAACGTGGCATCAAGATGTCTAAAGCCATACTGTGTTCATATGGCAGCTGTAGAGCTGGCCTTGAGAAGAAGAGTTCATAGAGATATACACCTCAGTATTGAGAGAGCCTCAGAGATCTTGTCATCAGCATTAGAGCTAGAGATAACATCAGATTCTATGGTATAGAAACGTAGTTATAATAGCGTTCATCTTTGCCTTTTAAGGTGGGGGTTCTACTTATTCTGGGGTTTTGTGTGGTGTTCTTTTTCTCCTATGTGTGGTGTTTGTTTAGGTCTATATGCTGAGCCTGTGTGTTTAGGGTAACTCATTACTACCCTGGATAACGAGACTCTCGGCAGTAGTATACTCTCTATGATTATCATGATTATCTTTATTTTAATCCGTGAGTCCCTAAATATATTGTCTCTCCTAGGTTTTAGTATACTGCTGGATTATTAATAGGTTATCTGGATAAAATGTCATGGGAATCGTGTTGATAGAGCTGGTTGCAGCGATCTCTCTTATTGCCTCCGTGTTTATACAGTCTCTACATATATTCTATGTATCAGGCTATGGACTCTATAGGCCTTATGGCTTTAGCTCTAACTCTAGTAGAATTGGTGGTTATGATGTAGAATATGTGACTATTGCTATACCAATAAAGAATGAGGATCCAGAGGTACTCAGGGGCACTCTAGATGTTTGTACAAAGATTAATTGGGATGCTAAAAGGTTCGAGATTATTGTTGTATCGGACGATCCTCCTGATCGCAGGACTAAGATTCAGGAGATCGCTGATCACTATATATCTATGGGATATAGTGTAAGGATAATATATAGGGATAACCCCCAAGACGGTAGAGTTGGTGCTCTAAATCTAGCTGTTAGAGAGGCTAAGGGTGATATAATTCTATTCCTCGATGTAGATACAAGGCCATCTAGCGGTGTTATTAGAAGGGCTGTAGAGCTTATCAACATGGGGTGCGATGCCGTTGTATTCAGGTGGAGAGGCTACTACTACTATGAGACGAGACTTGCTAAGGCTCTCTCAACAGCTATGGAGTTCATAGTAAGTGCCCTCTATAGGGGGAGGAGTGGCTATGGTTTCCACATAGTCCCTCTAGGGAGCGGGACAGTCTATAGAAAGAGTCTTATAGAGGAGATAGGATTGTGGGATAATAATATAGTTCAGGATGACTACTGGATGGGTATAAAGCTCTCAAGGCTTGGTGCGAACATATGCTACTGCGATGACGAGCATGTTGATGTAATGACAACATCTACCTACAGAGCATTCAAGATCCAGCAGACTAGATGGAGCTTCGGAGCTATACAGGCTATTAGGAGAGGAATGGGCATAATAATAAGATCCAAAATACATGCTATTAAAAAGCTTGAGCTCGTAATATATGGTCTTCAATATACACCAACAATCATGATTGCTATATCATCATATTTATACCCACTACTCCTTCCACTCCACAGTGGAGGGGATCCTTTATTAAGTATAATTGGAATATTCATAGCCTGGATAATAGTCTCAGCAACATATATAGTGGTATACGCAATAATAACCTCTAGAAGGCAGGGGATCTCGGCTCTAGAGGCTATTAAAAGGCTCGGAACATCTTCAGCAGCAACAGCATCACTAGCGCTCCATATAGCGATAAACCAGGTAAGAGCTCTCTTTAGGGATAGATACTCATATATGATAACCCCAAAAGGTTCTAGAGAGAATAGTGGGGCATCTCTAGGACTCTCGGAGGCTCCAGAGATAGCGGCTATAATAGCTATATTGATAGGTATAGCTATATCGATTATTAAGGGGTATGAGCTAACCCTTTTATGGCTCATGATACTAATAGCTCCATATATGTATACAATAGGTATTATCTTGATCGATGGAAAAACCTCACACTAGAGATCTGGTATGTGTTATAATGAACAGCTTATATACTCAAGATATGATGGCTTGAAGTTTATCATAATATACCGTCCTATGATTTCCTAATACCTCATAAATGGGTTGTATCGAATGAACTTAGGTAATAGATGGCATTAATTTGATTCTAAAAATATTTTCTAATAATAATTTATATTCCCCCTGAGTCTAGTAAGTTTGGGGTTAGGCAATGGTGAAGCTAGATATATCATCCTCCCTGTTTAGAGAGATCTTCAAGGTTGATAGTAGTGGGATCCCTACATTTAGGAGCTTCCTATCTGGGAGATGGGTTGATGGAGAGATCTTCCATGATGTGAGATCACCAATAGATCTCTCGGTAATAGCTAGGATCTCGATCCCGAGATTTGACGATGTTGAAGAGGCCATTGATGTTCTCAATAGATATGGTAGATGGGATATTAGAAATATGCCTGGGTATAAGAGGATCTCAATACTCCATAAGGTTGCAGATCTTCTTGAGAGCAATATGGATGATTTTGTGAATGCACTCGTTATTAATGCTGGGAAGACTGTTAACGCTGCTAAGGGTGAGGTTAAGGCCTCTATTGACAGGCTTAGAAGGGTTGATCTAGATCTTAAGAGGGTTCATGGAGACTATATACCCGGTGATTGGAGTGACGAGACAACAGAAACCGAGGCTATAGTTAGGAGAGAGCCTGTAGGAGTTGTGCTTGCAATAACTCCCTTCAACTACCCTCTATTCGATACTGCTAACAAACTCGCATACTCTGCGATAGCTGGCAATGCTTTCATGGTTAAGCCCTCTTCATTAGATCCGATACCAGTGGTCATGTTTATAAGGCTGTTGGAGTTAGCAGGATTCCCAAAGAGATCGTTGGCCCTCATAACCGTTAGAGGGAGCGATATGGATAAGATCGTTTCTGATAAGCGAATAGGTGCAATAAGCCTCACAGGAAGCACAGACACAGGTCTCAAGGTTCTAAGAACAGCTGGTATAAAGCAGTTCGTTATGGAGCTGGGAGGAGGCGATCCAGCTATTGTTCTAGCTGATGCAGAGCTTGAGTGGAGCGCGCAGAGGATTGCTAGGGGTATATATAGCTATAGTGGGCAGAGGTGCGACGCTATAAAGCTAGTTCTAGTGGAAGAGCCTATATATGATAAGATGAAACCCCTCCTGGTGGAGGAGCTTAGAAAGGTTAAGATAGGCGATCCTAGGGATCCTTCTACAGATATGGGGCCCCTTATTGAGTCAAGCGCTGTCGACGAGATGATGAAGGCGATCGAGGACACCATATCCAAAGGCGGTAAAATACTCTTTGGAGGGAGGAGACTTGGGGCTACATATGTTGAGCCAACACTAATAGAGGCTCCAAGGGATAGGCTTGATGAGATGCTAGCATATAGAAGAGAGATCTTCGCACCTATAGCTCTGATAACAAGTTTTAAGAGCATAGAAGAGGCCGCTGAGATCAGCAATAGAAGACCCTATGGGCTAGATGCCTCAATCTTTGGCAAGGATATAAATAAGATAAGATACCTAATAAGACATCTAGAGGTTGGTGCCATATATATAAACGACTTCCCAAGGCATGGGATAGGCTATTACCCGTTTGGTGGAAGAAAAGATTCAGGGATTGGGAGAGAGGGGATAGGGTATGCTATAGAATATACAACGGCATATAAAACAATAGTCTATAACTATAAGGGTAAGGGCATATGGGAATACCTCTAACACTTTACAATTGAAAGCATTTTTAAGGCTAGAGTGATTTAGAGACATAATAACCTCTCAATAGGGCTTATCTATGAAAAGAGCTGATATGCTGGAACGAGCTATGATATATGCTAACCCACAATATCTAGTCCCATATAATATGTATACATAATGATAAAGATATAGAGGGCCATATTATATAAAATATAGTTTCATATATGTTCTTGAATCTATAATCATTGTCAAATAGTCATATACGGATCAATAGCAATCCTTAAATACTTTAAATAAAAGATCTATAATGGGTGGTGTGAATGCCAATACTATTTGTAGACCTGCTTGATCTGTGGCTAATGATACTAGGCGCCACCCTTATAGTGACAGCTTATGCCATATATATGAATATTATAAAATATGGAGACCTGAGAGAGATATCAAGAAGCCTTGAGGCATCTCTAAAATCCGAGTTGAGACCAGAGCTTGTTGCTATTAACAAGGGTCTAGGTCTATACTACATATTCGTGGGGGTTTATGCACTAGTAACAGGTCTCTGGGGATCCTTCACATGGCCTCTGCCAGGCAGTTATAACATAGTGCTAATAGATCCATGGTCTATCTTCGGAATAGCACTTCTAATAATAGGCGTTGCTCTATGGAGTGGTATTAATCCAAGGCATATAGCAATACCACTAGCACCTCTAGGAATACCTGTTCTAGTATATAGCTTTGTGATATGGAGTTTCAGGCTAACCAGAACGCCAGAGCTATCCGGGCTCATGTACTTCCTAATAGGGCTATCAACAATACTGTCTCCAGCAATACTACTATTAGGAGGCAGCTCTAGGAAGGCTATGGGATGGCTAGCAATAGTATTCCTGCTGATAGCGGCAGGGATAGCGATATTTATAGGGGCAAACGCTGCCTTCGGCCATGTTGCTGGCTGGAGCAGGTGGACGCCCTGGTATGGTGCTGTCAATGTTAGCAGCTAGCGTGTCTATCGTACATCTTATAGTTAATATAGTTAAAAATAACTTTTTCTTTTACAACTGAAAGCCGAGGCCTTTCGGCAACTAAGTAGTGATGAGGATCACTGAGATGCTGGGAAAACCGCCATAAAGGACTGTGAGGAGGTCATATTAAGTTCTCTATCTGTGTTTATATCTATATAACCGGATCCGGAGGCTTTGGATCCTTATCTACCAGACTTTTCGCTGGTTTTAAATATATGTCTTCCCTGTTATAATAATCATAGCCGGGGTATCCTGTTGAGCTGGTCTGTTCTGGAGCTCTTAAGGAGAGATCCTGAGGCTCTTAAGGAGCATGTTAGGAAGAGGCTGATGGATCCTGGTATTGTTGACAAGGCTAGGGAGATAGATAGTATGTGGAGAAGATACCAGGTTGAGATAAATGAGGTTAGGCATAGGCATAATGTTATTAGTGAGAGGATAGCCAGAACATCTTCGGAGGAGAGGGGCGCTCTTGTTGAAGAGGCTAAGAGGCTTCTCTCACAGCTTCAGGAGATGGAGAAAAGGATGAAAGAGTTGGATGAACTCTGGGAGAGAGCTATATTGTCTCTTCCAAACATTGTTCACGATAGCGTGCCTATTGGTGATGAGAGCGCCTCTAAGCCTATAAGGGCTTGGGGCACTGCCAAGGTTTATAGGGATTATATAGAGCAGTTCCTCAGTGAGACCATTGGAAAAGGTGTTAATATGGACTATCGGGCGATAGACTGGAAACCTGTTGGTCATGCTGATATGTTAGAACACGTGCTTGGTCTTGGTAATACTGAGAAGGCCTCCGAGGTTGCTGGATCTCGCTTCTACTACCTATTTGATGACATGGTGTGGCTCGATATGGCCCTCCTATGGTATGCTATTGATATGTTAACTCAGAAGGGCTATACCCTCGTGATACCCCCATATATGCTTAGGGGTTTTGTTATGACTGGTGTCACAGACTATGAGGGTCTCAGGGACGCTATATATAAGGTGGAGGGCGAGGATCTATATCTAATAGGGACTGCAGAGCACTCGCTAGCAGCTCTCCACATGAACGAGGAATTCGATGAGGATAGGCTCCCACTAAAATATGTTGGGATAAGCCCGTGCTTTAGGAAAGAGGCTGGGGCCGGCAATAGGGATCTCAAAGGGATCTTCAGGGTTCATCAGTTCCACAAGGTAGAGCAGTTTGTATTCTCACTTCCAGAGCAGAGCTGGGAGATACACGAGGAGCTCATAAGCAATGCCGAGGAACTATTCCAGGGTCTCGGTCTCCCATATAGAGTTGTAAACATAGCATCAGGAGATCTTGGTGCTCCAGCAGCTAAGAAATACGATCTAGAGGTATGGATGCCAGCCCAGGGGAGGTTTAGGGAGATGGTTAGCGCTAGCAACGATTTAGACTGGCAGAGCTATAGGCTTAAGATCAGGTTTGTCAGAAGAAAAGGCAGGGTTAAGGGGTATGTGCACACCCTCAACTCAACAGCTATAGCAAGTACAAGAGCCATAACGGCTATTCTGGAGAACAACCAGGATCACGATGGTGTGGTTGAGATACCAAAGGTTCTCAGGAAATACCTAGAACCATTCTCAAGAGCTCCTAAGGACTATATACATCCTAGGAAGAGGAGATCATGATATAGACCATTAAAACATAGGGGAGAGAAAACCATAACCTTATAGATAAGATGCTATCTAATATTTATAAGTATTGTTAGTAAATAGCTTTTGAGGTGCTCCTATGCGCCAATGGATCTAGGTTCGGGGGCTCGTGTTAGAGCCTCTCAGAAGGAAGAACTCGTTCCTGAGTATTGGTATAACATATTGTCAGATATTCCCAAACCCCTTCCACCTCCGAGACTACCAGACGGATCTATACCGCCCAGATCCATGTTCGAGAGGCTCTTCCCACGAGCGCTTGTTGATCAGGAGATGAGCTCTGAGAGATATATAAAGATCCCTGATATGGTTAGGAATACACTCATAGAGCTTGGAAGACCAACTCCCCTTATAAGGGCTAGAAGACTTGAGGAGTTTCTCAGAACCCCTGCTAGGATATACTATAAATATGAAGGGGTTCTACCGACTGGGAGTCATAAGGTTAACACAGCTGTTGCCCAGGTGTATTACAACATGGTTGAGGGTGTTGAGAGAGTATCCACAGAGACAGGGGCTGGTCAGTGGGGCTCTGCGCTCTCCCTAGCTGGGGCTCTATTCGGTGTGAAGGTTAGGGTATTCATGGTTAGATCTAGCTATGAGCAGAAGCCATATAGGAGGATCCTGATGGATCTATATGGAGCTGAAGTTATACCCAGTCCATCCAGTGTTACAAAGTTTGGTAGATCTGTGCTTGAGAAGGATCCAAACCACCCGGGGAGTCTGGGGATAGCTATATCAGAGGCTATAGAGGATGTCCTATCAGATGATAAGGCTAGGTATAGTCTAGGAAGTGTTCTGAACCACGTGCTCCTACACCAAACAATAATAGGTCTAGAGGCTAAGAAGCAGTTGGAAGAGCTTGGGGAGAAAGAGCCCGACTATGTTGTGGGGTGCGTGGGCGGAGGCTCTAACTTCTCGGGTATTTCGTACCCCTTTGTCCAAGATAGGCTTAGGGGCAAGACTAGCACTAGATTCGTAGCGGTTGAGCCCAAGGCATGTCCTTCCCTGACTAGAGGGGTCTATACATATGACTATGGAGACACTGCAGGACTCACACCACTTCTCAAGATGTATACAGTAGGGCATCGATATAGGGTTCCACCTATACATGCTGGCGGGCTCAGATACCATGGCGATGCACCAACTCTCTGCCTACTAGTTCACGAGAAGATTATAGATGCTGTTGCCTACCACCAAACAGAGATTTTTGAAGCTGGCAGGATATTTGCAAGAACTGAGGGAATAGTGCCAGCCCCTGAGAGCGCCCATGCTGTTAAGGCTGTTATAGATATAGCTCTAGATGCCAAGAGAAAGAATGAGAAGCCCCTTATACTATTTAACCTGAGCGGTCACGGGCTTCTAGATCTGCAGGGATATAGAGAATACCTAGAGGGAAGGCTTGTGGATTATGAGCCCGAGACAATAGACCTCTCATATCTACCAAAGTTAGGCGATGATGGTTGATCCAGGTAAGGATTAGGATAGCATATGCCGACCCAGATTTTCTAAAGCCCCATGAGGAGCACATAGGGGAGAGGGTGAAAGAGGTAAGGGATTCTATTTTGAAAAAGAGAATTCTTAGAAAACCCCTAATAGCTGATGAGAGGACAGGAGTGATCCTTGATGGAACCCATAGATATCAGGCTCTCAGGGAGATCGGCGTATCAAGGATCCCGGTTGTATATGTTGACTATCTATCGGAGGAGGAGATAAGATTATCAGGATGGATCAGGATCTATGTTTTTAACAGGAGATCTATAGATATCCTGAACAAGGTTGTGGGGATATTCTCCAACATCTCTGAAAATCTTTCTATAAAGAGGACTAGGGATTCATATATAATAAGGCTTGAGCGTGGAGAACCTCTTAAGATATATAGAGATATATCTGTTATGGAGAAACATGACATTGTTAGGGAGAATCTCTCCAAAGTGCTTTTTTACACTAGGATAGATAGCAGGATGATCTCTAGAGAGCCCTCGATAGCAATTATACCTCCTATACTGTCTAAGACAGATGTTCTAAAAGCAGGCCTAGGGAAGGAGCCTCTTCCACCAAAGTCTACTAGGCATATAACAATTCTAAAGAGAATAGAGCTTCACAGCAAAATAGAGGATCTTCTATAGATAGCTGGCACCACAGCAGAAAGCCCTTATTTTCTCTGAGGGATTTATAGAGCTAGATGGGACAATGGGTGGCAGGGCTCTGAGTATATTATCGATTCTGGTAGCTGTATCAATTCTATTAACAACCCACACTCCTTATCTCCATGCCCAGGATCTAGTGGTTTTTCTCAAAGATCCAAAGATAGATCCAGTTATATCAAAGGATCTTCTAGCTAGGGGCAGGGCCGAGGCTATCATAGTTCTTAGAGATGACAGTGCTACCTCTAAGAAAGCTATTGAAGAGCTTCTGGGAGGAGGAGTTATAAGGATCTATGATAATATCCCATATATCTATGGTGAGATAGATCTGAGCAGGATCCCAGTCATAGTCTCTATGAACGAGGTGGTTGCTATAGCCCCTAACACTGTTTTTAAGAAACAGGTTCTAGATAGAATAGCTGTGCTTGATTATAGAAAGATGCAGCAATCAATAAGCTATCCAGCCCTTGTCAATTGGGGTCTATTCAGAACAGGCGCTATTTCTGTGTGGAGAGAGTTTAACATAACAGGGGGTGGGGTTATAATCGCTATTCTAGATACTGGTGTTAATATAAACCACCCTATCATAAGAGATAAGATCTTCTCTATAAACTATAGCGACCCGAAATACCCAGGAGGATGGATAGAGTTCGACTCGAAAGGAAGACCTGTGTGCAGCATACCTCATGATACAGATGGCCACGGATCATGGGTTACCTCAATAGCTGTTGGGGGAGATACCAGGGATACCCTCATAGGCTATGCTCCAGGTGCCAGATATATGCACGCCCTAGTGCTCCCAACCGGTAGTGGGACCTTTGCACAAGTTCTTGCGGGGATCGACTGGGTTGCTGATCCTTATACGTGTGATGGTATAAAGATCTCGAGGCTTATTGGGAGGACTTTTAGGCCTAACATTGTGTCTATGAGCTTCGGATCCGAGGGGAACTACTCAAACTATCTACTCCCAGCAATAAGAACCCTTCTAAGCCATGGCATAGTGCCTATAGCTGCGATAGGTAATGGTGGTATCTATACAAGCTCGAACCCTGGTAATATATGGGGTGTCTTTGGTGTTGGGTCTGTTGAAAGGAATGATGAGGTATCCCTATTCAGTTCTGGCGAGTATGTAGAATGGCCCGATCCACCATCCTCATGGCCCTTTAAAAACACATATCCTAGGGAATACTATAAGCCGGACTTTGTGATCCCCGGGGTTATGATCCCTGGAGCCTATATATCTGAAGAGTTGATAGCCATCGGTAGTGGAACTAGTGCTGGATCCCCAGCTCTTGCTGGGATCGTTGCCCTTGCTATCCAGGCATCTAGGGTTAGGAATATAAGCGTATCTCCTGACATTATATATGATCTCATCTCTAGCACAGCCTATAAGGCTCCAAATATGTCTAGAATAAGGTATGGCAACGGTGTTGTTAATGCCTTTATGCTTATATCAAGCATTATGGGCTATAGGCTTAGGATCCTTGATGGCTCGAGTAATTATGCATCATACCAAGTAGGATCTGGAGGGCTCTACACCATAAGGGGCTACCAGAATGTCTTCACGCTATATCTAGATGACCAGGTTTTCAGAGGCTCTGGTGGTGTGGCGTCTTTTATAGTACCCCCGTCCGACTATGGCGATCACTATATACATGCATACTCACTAGATGGGGGTATATATAGCTATACAAGGATAAAAGTCGAGCCCAGCATAAGAGTCTCTGGATCCTATTACTCTGGGCAAGAGGTCTTGTTAAGGCTAGACGGCTTCCCAGCTGTTGAGGCTATATTGATAAGATACACAAGCACCTCGTCTCCAGGATTTGAGAGTAATATAATAGCGATAGGCTTCCCCAATCTCAGAGGTAGGATCGATGTATCAGCTAGGCTACCATATGTGGATACAATCCAGAGGATCTCGATCATAGCGTCAGATATTATAGGCCTTATAGGCTCGTCAATAAGCATAACAATATATCCACCACAGGTGCAGCAGATCATAGTACCCCATCTTCAGAGACCCCTACAAGTTCTTTTCAGCGGACCACAAACAGCAACTCCAGGAGATGGTGTGAGTCTCACGCTCTATCTATACAGCGGTGGGGAGAGGGTTAGGGGTAATGTGAGCATCTATATATATTACTCTGGCTCAACAGACTCGCCCCCAGCTATCATATCGTCTATAGAGAGGAGATCTGTGGATTCTCTAAGCATAGTATTGAATACCACTAGAACTGGTATATATATCGTATGGGTTAGGGCCGCTGCAGTTCAGAACTTTGCAGAGAATAGATCATCTATACAGCTTGAAGGATATGCCACCTATATGGTAAGGGTAATTCCCAGGGAGGAGGCTTTGGCTCTCGAAAACCTATTTAGAAACATGACCATAATATCGAGGGAGATAGCGATCATAAATAGCTCCATCTTATCAATACTATCTACAATATCAAGCCTAAGGGATATGTATATAGATCTTGCTAATAGATACTCAAACCTTTATAGGAACATAGAGAGCTTATCAAGAGAGCTAAATGAGACTAAGAGGGGGTTATCAAGTGCTAGTGAGAGGATATCCTCAGCGATTGAGGAGGCTACAAGGGCAAGGAATACAGCTTATATAGCTATTCTAGCAGTAATACTGTTAACACTACTAGTAGCTCTAGCCTATGTACCGGGAATACTTAGAATAAAGAGGGGCTAGTATTAACTATCTTCACAGCTGAAAGCCTCTTCCTTTAGGGCGGGGAGGAGGTTAGATATGATTGTAATTATTTGATTCTAGAGGCTCCAATATGCATTAGGCCTTATGATAGATTTGATGATCTTATTGTGCCAAGATAAGCCCTAGAGACGGGGGCTCTTCGCTATTATAACACAAATATGTGAACCCGAACATTATTAAGGCATTATTTGAGGAATATCTCCTCGTACTTCTTTACATGCTCTATGCTTTGCTTGACATCCATGAATAGCTTCATAGCATCTTTAACATCATCGCTCGTAACCTCTTTCCTACCCCTTCTCTCTGCTATGATTCTTGATGGCTCCATTAGCTGTACAGCGTGTCTAAGGCTTGTCTCGCTACCTATTCTAACAAGCTCCTCTATAGCATCCTCTCTAAGGTTTACCTCTTCTTCCGATGCCCTTATCTTTATGATCTGCCTTATCTCATCCTGTGTATAGGGTCTTGTTGGTATTATTAAGAGCCTGTCCAGAAGATCTAGAGGCATTCCATGGGGGGACTCGATCTCTGTGCCCCTGATCCTTGTGATCCCTCTATTAGTTGCCATAATTATTATTGGTGCGAACTCGCTCTCCATCGTTTTTGTTAGAAAGCTGAACGACTCTATATCAAGCATATGGGCATCGTCTATAAAGAGAACTCCTGGCACCAGCTCTGCCTTCCCTTCCTCGATCATCTTCTTAACACTCTCATCAACCTGCTTCCTCAGCTCTGGATCTATCTCCCTCTCGCTAGCAAATCCAAATAGCGAGAAGAATGAAGCCTTTCTAAGTGCCAGGCTTATGTCTAGATCGTTTAGGGTTAGTGTTCTCACAATCTCCTTCTCCTTCTTCACAGGGCCCTTCGGGATCTCTACTTTTTTAACGACATCAACGTCATATACCCTGACACCCTCAACATCAGCCCTACCAACTAGCTGTACCAGCCCTGTTTGTGCATCTATATATATAACATCGCCCCTCCTGATCCCCAGCTCCCTCAGTTGTGAAGCAACCTCTTGACCAACATTGAGGGTCACTTGATCATCCTTCGTTGCTAGAACTATGGTGGCTTCTCTAGGCGTAGCCACATACGGGCCGTATGGTGACTTAGGAATCCTGTACTTTATATCCTTAACATATCCCTCATATACCAGTCTGAACTCCCTTATCCTAACACCTATAGCCTTTCTAAGGGCCTGAGTGAGAACCTCTGTCTTCTTAACCTCTGCCGAGTATATCTCAGAGGCATCTATAGCCACAAAAGGCGTGTCTTCGCCAAGCTCTTTCGCAATTGCAAAGGCAATAGCAGTCTTACCAGTGCCGGGAGGCCCTACTAAAAGAACGCCTCTGCCAGCCATCTTACCCTCCTTGATCATCTGTACAACTATCCCAGCAGCCTCCCTAGCCTCAAGCTGTCCTACTAGCCCATCCCCAACAGGCTTAGGCTTTCCACTGTTATCAAGACCAAGCCCCCTTATATGGCTATGTATTCCCTTTCTTCTAAATAGTGTAGTCTTAACCTCCCTAATTACTTCAGACATAGTCTACCCCATATGTAAATTAAGATTCACACCTATATTGCTTACGGCGAAAAGCAAAACTTACTCCTAGGATCTATAGGATCGGGTGATCCGACCCCACGGCTAAGGAATCTGTAAAAGTCTAGATATCTAACTACTAATTCCCGGATTGTTCTCAGGAATCACAGCATGATAATAAGCTTATAGACCTAAGAGCACTGTATTAAGAACACTATCTAGATATCGCACAAGGCTTTAAGGATACTCGTGGTATCTAAATATATCTAATCTGCAGGACTCAAAGAGGTTTAAACATCTTGGAGGATCTTCACATATAGTATACAGACTGGATCTAGGCTTATCATTGGAGTATTCATCCAGCGTTTCCAGTCTCACAGTGCTATCAATTGGTTTTAGTTACTTCTAATCCTGTGGGTGGGGTTAGCCCTTGGTGTGGGTTCATTGGCTTAGCCCGTACCTTATGGAGCAAGGTAGAGCCCAACACAGCTGGGTTCCCATCTAGTGAGAGATGTTTTTCTCATCTCACCTCAACTAGGATCATTAAGGAGTGTAGCCGGAGATGGGTTTATCTGTGAAGGGGGTCTAGTGAGGATGAGTATGTCTTAGACACCTTGGCAACATATAGTGGTTTGTTGTTAAGCACCTCTACCAGTTAGAATTTACAATCCACTTTGCACTTTGCAAAGGCTATTCTACAGTGAAGCCCTATACTCTACAGCATAGTCGAGCATTTCTTGGAGCATGCTCCTACAAGTCTCATAATCTCTCTAAGAGCTCTCCAACTATACCTATAGCTCCTATCCAACACCGCTGCACGCTCAAGGATCTTCGACTGAATATTCACTATCTTCTCTATATACCCATCAAGTAATCATACTGTGAGCAAGAATATTTAAATACACAGTTAAATCAGAAACAACCTTTTTCTATTCTTATATCATGAATTTCATAGTAACCCCAGCCTGTGGAGAACCAAACCTTCTTTCCAACAGGGATCAGCCTTTTGCATCTGAATAGAGGTGATGATACTACAAAGCTTTCATATTCACCGCCCTCTCCCACCGGTGAAAACATATATTTCTTTGCAAGCCTTATAAGGATCTCAACATCTTCTTTATTTTCAATCATTTTCCCAAGCCACTCTTCAGTTAGTCCCATAGCCATCGCAGCTACTATTGAGAACTTCACATTATATTCCAGAACCTCTAGTTTTAAAACCCTCTCCTGGTCTTGCCCCCATAGAGGAGCTATATGATCTAGCCCGAGGCTTCTCGCTATCTTGTCAAATCTCTTCTTCTGATACATGCTAGCTATGCCTCCAGTAACTATTGCATCAGCTCCTGTCTCTCTGGAAGAGCTCTCAATAACCTTTAGAACCTCGTCCTCCTCATTATGACCATCGATCTTAGCGATCTTTATTGGTATGCTCATAAGAGACGCATGGATTCCTGCCCACCTGGTATTTATTGTGTGAAGAAGATAGGAATCGTCTCTTGGCGTTATTATAGTTAAAAGGAGAGAAGGCTCCATGCCTAGATCCTTCATAGCTATAAGCATTGCTGTATGGCTATCTTTTCCACCTGTATATAGGGCTAGGAATCTCCCCATATAGATCATCTCTTGACTTGATCAATAATAAGGAGTAATTAGCGCATAGAATCTACTGCTTCTTTCTAGGGACAGATGATGGGGGCACCACAGTGGGCACTGGGAGCCCGGATGCTTTCCTGTTCCTAATCCAGAACTCTCTTCTGTTTCTCACCCTAGGCACTAGATTTCTTTTAGGCTTAGGGGGGATCTTAGGAGTAGCATTCCTAACTTTTCCAGCCTTAGTCATCGATCCATGTGTGGGCATTCTACATCTCCTCTAACACTATTTACTCTGCTTGGGTAATATATTTTTAGTAGGCGACCAATTATTAGTATCTCTGATCTAGTTCTAGCCGAGAGCGAATCCTATACTCATACCCTCTCTAGAGGGTGAGGTTTGTTGCTGTCGCCATTAATAATAGGAAGCCCCCACTAGGGCTACTATTATTTTTCCAGGATCCCTCAGGGAGACTGAAGCATTTTCGCTCAGAGCCTGCCGCTAGCATCTTACAGTTGCGATACCCACACCTGCCAAGGCTGCTCGTCACCAATTTGAGGAGTACATTGAAGAAGGTTATGAGCACTCAGGTTTTCAGTTATAGAGCTTTTCTAGAGGATCAGGCTTGATCAAATGGCGATGGTGCTTTTGCCACATTATCCTGGTTTTATCTGCTGGGATTCATAATATGAACCCTATCCCGCCCTAAGGAGGCGGGATTTGTTGCTGTTATCTATTGAGCCATGATTGTTATTTTTTGGTCTATGTTCTATGTATTCTTTGATTGCTTTGTATAGAGCTTCTAGATCGTCTTCACAGTTATAAATATAGAAGCTAGCTCTAACACTACCTTCTGGAGAGCCTATTCTATCGTGTAATAGGTGAACACAGTGAAGACCTGTTCTAACAGCTATTCCCCTCTTGTCCAGCCACATTCCTATTAACTCTGGCGATGATTCCATTATAGTGAAGGATACTATGCCGCTTCTAAGCTCTGGATCTATAGGGCCTATGATCCGAATATGTTCCTCTAGATCTTCTAGTCTCTTCATCAAACCTACTGTAAGCCTCTTTTCATGCTCATAGATCCTAGAGACATCTACCCTCTTAATATACCGTATAGCCTCTGAAAGCCCTATAGCCTCTATAATGGGGGGTGTTCCAGTCTCGAATCTCCATGGTGGATCCTCCCACACTATATCAAGCCCATCCACACCTAGCTTCACCCTCTTCACAGTACCCCCACCGCCTAGAGGTGGTTCAAGCCTGCTCATGAGATCCATCCTACCCCAGAGAACGCCGATTCCTGTGGGGCCCAGCATCTTATGACCGCTAAAGGCTAGAAAATCGAGATCGAGATCTTTAACGTCAACAGGCATGTGAGGCACGGATTGGGCTCCATCAACAATAACTATAGCATCGTTTTCATGGGCGATCTTGGCTATTCTCTTAACATCGCTTACATAGCCTGTCACATTGGATTTATGAGTTACAGCAACAATCCGTGTTTTCCTACTAATAACTTGGGGAAGCTGATCCCATCTGGGGATCCCATTACTATCGACCTGGATGATCTTAACATTAGCCCCAACGAATCTAGCAGCCTTTATAATTGGGAGGATAAGACTATGGTGATCAGTCTCCGTTACTATCACCTCATCGCCTCTCCCAAGGATCCGGTTGAATACTAGGAGCATAACAGCTAGCTGTATAGCCTCAGAAGTGTTCCTTACAAAAACGACCTCATCCCAGGAGCCTCCTATAAAGTCCGCAACCTCCTGATGTGCATTTTCATAAGCCCTGCTAGCCTCTATACTAAGCCCATAGATTCCTCTATGTACATTAGCATAACTCTCATAAGCAAACCTGCTCATTGCATCTATAACCTGCCTGGGCTTCAGGGTGCTTGCAGCATTATCTAGATAGACAATCCTTCTAAGGATAAGCTCTGGGAAATCTTCCCTGGGGACTAGGCACATGGGTATCAGCTGATCTCTATAACACAAGAAGGTTCTTAAGAACAAATGTGCCTCCAGAATAGGTAGAACAGGCTATGCTGGAATTCTAAAAGGCCTACGAAGAACCAGGATTGTATATTATCTCAAGGCTAACCTCTATCCATCATTTTATTGTGTCTTTTTAAAGGGACATAGTACTGAGTAGTCACAGTATCTACATTCCCATAGATATCTAGGATATGCCTTCGATGATATTCTGGAAACTATCTCCTCCTCAGACGCCTTCTGATCCACAGGATATTGGGTGATCCTCTCATGGGTTACGTAAACAAGATAGGATCTCTCAAGGTTAAAGAGCCAGTTATAGATCCTAGCCTGGTCTATATGGTGCTCCAGAGGAATCCTTATATCACTCCTCGAAGTCTTTATCTCAACACCAAGCTTCTCACCCCCGAGTTCTACTATAACATCACACCTACCCCTAACCTCAGCCTCTCTACCACTTGGAAGCGAGACTCTTCTAGAGCCCTCAACCTCAACCAATACAGTAGCATTATCAAGCCTCTTTCTCAGGATCTCTTCTAACCCTAAGTGAACCAGATCGCCCATTATAGCGCTTGGTGAGAATATAGAAGACATTCTTATCTCTGGATAGAGGATCTCATACTCCCTCTTAAGAGGACACCTAACCAGATCTGTGACCCAGTATACATCCTCTTCCCTTCTCCTCTCCTCGATAGACTCTTTCTTGATCCTATAGAGAATCGATACTATATCCAGCTCAGAGCCCAATAAACCTCACCACCAATACTAGTTCAGAGTATATTTTATAGGTATTCCAAGCATATGATCCCCTCCCCGCCCTAAAGGGCAAGGTTTGTTACCATTATCATAGTACTAAGATCCTCTTTGAGAGTCTAGTTTTTTGAAGAGATCTATCACAGAATTGCAGAAGCCCTGGATAGCAGTTTCGCGCTGGCTATTGGGTTCATATGTTTTGCATGTAAATTTAGTTATGAGCCTGCATTTCATCTCGAGATCTAGTTCCAAATGCTGATGGTATCCTGAAAGGCAGGCAAGATCTTTGAGTGCGAAAGGCTCGGACTCGATATAGATTGCTAAAAGCATCCCCAAATATTTACATCAGAATGCTGGCTTCCCAGCTAGGGGCTAAAATCCCCAGGTGGTTAGGGTTATCCCGCTAAGGAGAGAAATGAACAGGGCAAAGCCCTACAGCCAGATGAATCCCAAGGGCTGAGAGTAGAATACATATTTAAAACCCAATGAAACCCGAACCCCTCTGATAAAAGATAACAGCTTTTTGATACAGGTTGTTTTAGAGTATGAGGGATAGTATTGCTTTCTGTACATGGAGCCTGTTCTCGGCCTGATCCCAGACGATGCTCTGTGGTCCATCTATCACCTCATCCTCAACCTCCTCACCTCTGTGGGCAGGTAGGCAGTGCATGAAAATAGCATCTCTTCTTGCTAGTGACATGAGTTTTGTTGTAACTCTATATGGTTCTAGTTCTTTGATCCTCTTATCTTTTTCCGTCTCTCTACCCATAGAGACCCAGGTGTCTGTGTATATCACATCTGCTTCTTTAGCCGCAATGCTGGGGTCATCTGTTATCTCTATAGAAGCTCCAGTATCTATAGAGACTCTATAGGCTTTCTCAAGGATCTCCTTGGATGGGTAGTAGCCAGGAGGTGTTGCAATAACTATCCTTGATCCCATGAGGGATGCTACAGCTATAAGGCTATTTAGCACATTATCGCTTCCATCGCCTATAAAGGCTATCTTTATCCCAGATAGTCTGCCCTTTACCTCATATATTGTGAAGAAATCAGTATAAGCCTGGAGGGGGTGCTCCTCATCGCTGAGGGCATTGATTATAGGTACCCTGGAGACGCTGACCATTCTGTGCAGGATCTCGTGCGAATAGACCCTAAGGGCAAGCCCGTCTAAATATCTGCTGAGAACTCTTGCAGTATCCTCAACGCTCTCGCCTCTGCCCAACTGCAGTTCGTTCCAGCTCATGTATATGGCATCTCCTCCGAGCTGTCTCATAGCAAGCTCTAAGCTAACCCTTGTTCTAGTGCTATGCTTCTGGAAAACGAGACCGAGGGTTTTCCCCTTAAGGAGGTCTATTCTCCTCTCTCCAGAGTAGTATCTTTTCTTCATATGCATTGCCACATCAAAAACGATCCACAGCTCCTCTCTTGAGAGGTCGTATGCTGATAATATACTTCTACCCATTAGGTTATTCTTAATCAAGGCTCACCATATATGTGAATACTAGGTTGTGTATATAGATTAATTAAATAAAATGCTGGCTGTTGGCTAGGCTATTCTTAGAATGGCACATATATAATTAAAAATAAATCATAGTATAGCCGGTCTATCATAAATTGTTTTTGTTCAAGCCCATGTTATATGCTACCAGCTTTATGTTTGATCCTCTCTTCAGCTACTTTGAGGGCTTCTTTTAGAAGTGAATCTAAACCACGTCCATCGATCGCGCTGATTAGATGAACCCTCTCATAGCCTATTCTTTTTAGGAGCTCAATACATGCATCGATCTCCTCCTTAGAAGATATATCGATCTTATTTATCGCAACAATGATCCTGCTTTTATCGATGATTCTTTCAACGCTTTTTAGAACATTTAACTGCTGCTCTAAATCATAGTAAGCCCCCCTCCTGGGGTCGAGCATGAATATTGCTATATCAGCAAGATGCTTTATAGCTGAGACAGCTTTTAGCTCTATCTTGTTCATCTCCTCTAGAGATCTATCCAGTATCCCTGGTGTATCTATCACAGCTATTCTCCTATCCCCAAAAACCAGGTGACCCATAATAACCCTTTTTGTTGTGAATGGAAATGGGGATGTTTCGGGCTTCGCGCTCGAGATCCTAGATACAAGGGTTGATTTACCTACCTGAGGCATCCCCGATATGACTATATTTATAGTATCTCCAGAGATACAGGGGCTCTTTCTAATTTCATCTATAGCTCTTCTCATAACCTCGATACCCCTCAACCCTCTTCTAGTTATGGATAGGCTTCTGCCTACATACTCTCTTACATATCTCTTAATCTCGCTGGGATCTTCTGAGGAGAGGATCTTCCTCCTATATTCTCTATATAGAAGAGTTACTAGGTGAATAGCCCGTCTACATCTATCTATAAGCTCATCATATCTACCGTTAGACGCTATGATAGCTATTTCAGCATAGAATGGATGCATTGAGGAGGACTTCGGAAGCCTAGCGCATCTGCCAATGTGGTCAACTATGATGGAGAACAGCCTATCAAGCTTGGCGATATATATAGCCCTAGCCCTGGTAATCTTATCACTTCTCAAAACCCTACCAGTGAGATCTACCCTTTCCATATATATCTTTAGAACAGCATTCCTCACAGCCTCTGGCTCATAGATCCTAGCACTTCCAAGTGTTTTGCTAAGACACTCGCTCATAGCACCAATAACCCCTACTAGTTAACCACTATAAGATCCTCAAAGAGGATCTCCAACATGGAGGCCGTTTTCAGCGGTATATGAATACAGTGATCGTACAATATGTTTTCCTCACACTATATCTAGGATATACATGGAGGCTATAAATTAGTATTATATTGATGTTACACTTTATCCACAACTATCTGCGGGTCACACGGTTCGTGATTCAATCACCTCTCAGCAACCCGGTTTCTATCATCCCCAGCTATGTTTCTATGAAGGTTATTAGATTTTATCACATTATTTCTGCTTCTGAGCCGCTTCTCTAGCCTGCCTCTCCCTTGCCTCCTTCTTACCGCTCTCCTTCTCCATAAATATTGTTGTCCTTTGCCTACCCCCCATTTTTCACCCTTCTATCTATATGGTAGCAGGGCTTTAATACCTATCTAACCATCGTTCTCAAAACCTCATCTAGTCTATCCCTCTCGAAGACTGAGGTCTTCTGATCAAAGTCTCTCTTAATCTCATTTGCTGTCTCTATATCAGAGACCAATGTATATACCCTGCATCCTAGTCTCGAGCATATCTTTATAGTGTTTCTAACCTTCTCGTAGAGATCATCGAAGCCAAGGCTCTCACTATGAATAACAAAAGCACTCCTTCTATCACCAATACTTCCAACAATATCTGGAGCTGTTCTTCTAAGTCTTGCTGCCGTAATACCCATTTCAGAGATTCTCCTTAGTAGAGGGTCGTCCTTCATATATGCTCTAATAATCCTCTCGGCATATCCGAAAACATATCTCTCGGTGAGCTCGTGGATATCTATCCTTGATATTATATCCTCGCCAAAGATCTCCACAAGTCTCTGGGCAACCTCTAGAGAGGGATCCATGGATCCCTTCTCATATTCATAGATAGCCTTTCTACTTATTCTAAGCATCTCAGCGAGCTCGCCTATGCTTAGATCCCTCTCTATCCTCTTCCTATTAAGAACCTCTCCCCTGATCTTAACATAGAACTGGCCCTTCTTATAGTATATAGCCACTTTCTCGTTGGATAGATAGAGATCTAGAGTATCTGGATCCATAACACTTATGTCAGACCTATCAAGAACGATCCCAGGTTCGAGAGCCTCGTTATGATAGCTCTTGGATATTATTATAGCAGCAGAGTTAAGCGTTCTAGCCGCCAGCTTTAGATCCTCTATCTCTTCTTTGGTGAGCATCCTAGCATCCTCAACTATTTTTATAATTATTCTCCCGCTGGATACAACGTCAACGGATCTCCGATTCCCATGGGGGTATTCAATAACCTCAGCCTCCAGCCTGTGTCTTCTAAGAATATCTACGGTTCTCATAATCAGCTCTCCTATGCTATCCCTCTCCCCTCTATAATCCCTCTCCATACTCTGATCCTTCATGTCCTTCATATATTATTGAAATAATAAAGAGGGTTTTATATTTTTTCAACAGTGATGATATATCCTCACTCGATAATATGCATCTATCTATATGCTCGCTTGATAGTATGCCGTTTCTCTTTAGGATTTCCAGCATTCTGAGGATTGTCCCGCTGCACTCGGGAATTCTATAGAAAGAAGAACCAGAGATCTTCGCAACAACAATAGGGATCCCTATACTATCTGCTAGGCTCCTCGGCAGAATCGATGCGAGGCTTCTTGCATCATCGCCAAGTACTGCGTGTTTACCACCATCTAGGAGTTCTATGTGCGTTATATCATTCTCACAAGCCTCAGATAGCTTTCTCCTATACTTTGGAGAAGCACTCGCTATGCTCCTCATAAGCTCTCTATAATATGTCCTTATTGGATCTCTGTACTCCTCCATTACCCACCACCATAGGTCTGAAGTTCAGATAACACATCTATGTCTCTCTATAACTCTTCAGTACACCATTAACAATGATCACAGCCCTATCTGCGTAGTCTATAACCCTCGGATCGTGGGATACTATAACAACAGTGGTTCTGAAATCGCGGTTAAGGCTTTTAAGCATGTCAAGAGCCCTGATGCTATTCTCCCAATCAAGATTCGCTGTGGGCTCGTCTGCCAATATAACGCTGGGGGTGTTAACCATAGCCCTAGCTATGGCAACCCTCTGCTTCTCGCCACCGCTTAGGAATCTCACACTCTTTGACGCAAGATCTCTCAAACCTATATATTTGAGGATCTCCATCACTCTCTCCTCCCTAGCCCTCCTAGGCATTCCAGCCAAAAGGAGTGGGAGCTCCACGTTCTCATATACAGTGAGATCCTCTACAAGCCCGTAATCCTGAGGAATGTAGCCCACAACAGTATTTCTAATCATTGCAAGCCCCTCCTCGTCTAGCATCGATAGATTATAGCTATCAACGATCACATCACCCCTATCAGGTCTTGCAAGACCTGCTATCAGCTTTAAGAGTGTGGTTTTGCCAGATCCAGAGGGTCCATGGATAGCTAGTATCTCGCCTCTCTTTATAATCAGATTGACGCCCTTTAGCGCCATGACCTCTCCTAGCTTTGGATCTCTATAGATCTTCCACACATCTCTTAGAACTACTATGGGCTCGCTCACTATCTCCCCAATGCAGATATGCCCATGGAACAATATAAAGGGTATAGATGAGAGCTTTATAACCTCAAAAATCCAGGCTTATCCCTCTCCCAAAGCCTTGAGCTGACGGCTCCCCGCCCTAAAGGGCGAGACCTCTCAGTTTCATTGTGATAACAGTAACAAACCTCGCATCTAGAGTAGCGATGAGTCATCTGGGCTAAATTATGTGTGGATCTGTTTTTGTAGAATATATCTTCTGTCAGATGATGAATACCACGGGTGGGATTGTGAGGCACGTGGTTCTTGTTCATGGGGATTGTGATGGCATAATAGCTGGCGCTCTTTTTGTTAAGCATTTCCTTAGGGATCAATATCCCTCAGATATTCTACTTGGTTTCACACAGCCCTGGAGGGCTTCTAAAGAGATTAGAAGGCTTTGTAGAGAGAATCAGTGTGACTCTCTAACACTAATAGATATAGCAATAGATAGAGAGATATTCTCAATGATCGTTGATATAACAATGAAGGGCGTACCAATCCAGATTATAGATCACCATGCAACAACAGAACCGTGGGTTGGGAAGATGAGGGATCTAGGGTTAAAGGTTGTGTGGGATAAATCCCCATCAACACCGCGTCTAATGGCTTCCAAGATGAAGCTCTCCATAAACAGCTACGAGGAGAGACTAATAAGGGTTGCTGACACGTGTGAGGGCACAGATGATGAAGACGAAGAGATTAAAGGTATTGCTGATAGCATAAAGCTTGCTATATCCAGAGATCCCGGGGATATAGAGTTCATGAAGGAGCTCTTCGATTCTATAGTCCTTAACAGAGATCTGAAATCCATAGAATCCCTCGAGAAGAAGGCATATATTGGGAAGCTTCTGCTTAACAAGCTGATAGATAAGGCTATAAGCAAGGGTGAGAATATAGGAGAGGTTGTGCTATCATATATACACCCATCCGAGTCAAGGCTATTTGCAGGGCTATTCGGCATAGCCTCTACAGAGCTTAGTAAAAAGCTTAAGAGGGATGTGATACTTGTGAGGAATGAAGACGATAAGATCGTCGTAACCATAAGATCTACTAAGGGAAGGGCTCTACAGTACTGCAAAACCCTTGTGGAAGCTCTTGGAGGAGGCAAGTATGGAGGTCACAGGGAGGCTGCATCAGCAACCCTAGCTAAAAGGGATGTTCTCGAGGTTATAGCTAGGATCAGGGATCTGGTATGGGAGATCCAGAGGGGCAGGGAGAGGAAATAATATTTATAGGGCCGGGCAAGATCCATCCCAAGAATGTGTCAGAACTGTTCACAAGGAACTCAAGGATCTATACGGCTATAATTATAGGTGAGTGTGAGATCTATTACGAGGGAAGGGCATCATCTAAGGCAGAGCTAGGGACGAGGATCCTCATATATAAGCCAGACGGGTCTTTACTAGTACATGAAGGAAGAGACAGGGATCCCCTTAACTGGCAGCCACCAGGATCTCTCTGTACACCATCAGTCAAGGAGAATGTTCTCGAGATCACCTGTGAGAGTAAAAAATACGGCTATGAGGTTATTGTGATCAAGTTTAGAAGGATCTTGGCATCGCTCTGGTGCAGGCTATCAACAAAGGGCCTGGTGATCAGGGGGACTGAGAGGGATCTCTTAGAGCTACTACAATCAAACCCGGAGCTCATAGCTCCTGGGGCTAGTGTTATTGGAAAAGAGGTTGAGACTCCCAGCGGAAAGATAGATCTGGTGCTCAGGGATAGGGATGAGAATATATATGTTGTGGAGATAAAGAACGAGAAAGCAGGAGTTAGTGCTGTTAACCAGCTTGAAAGGTATGTTGAATATCTTGAGAACTCGATATCGAGAACCTCGGCTAGGGAGAAGAAGATAAGGGTTATAGGAGTAATAGTCTCTCCTGGGGTTAGTGAGAGGGCTAGGGAGATCATAGTTAGGCGCGGCTATAGGCACGTAGATCCATCAAGCTTTAGGGATGTGAAGTATTCCACGCTAACCAGGTTTATGAAGGGCGATTCTGAGAATCTATAGGTTGTTTTCATTATCACAGCTTTGGCTCTATATAGCATGGATGGTTTTGCTAATATTTAGTGTTTCTCAGAAATAATATTATGGGGATTGTGGTGGAGGCTAAGGGTAAGGATGCTAAGAGAATAAGGAGTATAGATGATCTAGATGTATCGCCTAGCATTATATCTAAGCTAAAGGATGCTGGCTATACAACCCTAGAGTCTCTGGTGACAGCGAGCGCACAGGATCTTAGTGTCACGCTTGGGATCCCGCTCCCATCTGCGATCAAGATTATAAATGCCGCTAGAGAAGCCCTCGATATAAGATTCAAGACAGCTAAGGAGGTTAAGCTGGAGAGAATGAATATTGGGAGAATAACTACTGGCAGCAAGGCCCTGGATCAGCTCCTCGGCGGTGGGATAGAGACTAAAACCATAACAGAGTTCTTCGGCGAATTCGGTACTGGGAAGTGCTTCTCAGGGGATACGGCGGTTATGGGGATCTATAGAGAGGGATGGATGGACATTCAGGCTATACAGGATCTATATTACAGGCTCTCCAGGAAATATGGTGAGGGTGTTTTTGACGGTGGAAAGATAGTATGGCTTGATAGGTCTCTTGATGCTAGAAATAGATTCGATGTAGTAACACTAGGGCAGGGAGGTCTTGCTCTGAGAGAGCCGATGGCTATATATAAGGAGTGGGTGGATAGGCTGATCTTGATAAGGCTATCTAACGGCTCCAGGATCTATGTTACACCTTCTCACCCAGTTTTAGCGCTCTCGATCGATGGGCCTAGGTGGATTAGATCTATGCATGTTGGTAGGGGAGATATTGTTGTTGGTGTTGCTAAGCATGTTGTTAGAGATATAGTTAATAGGATAACAAGCGGAGATTATACTCCTAGCGCTCAGAACATAGATCTAGAGTGGGATGGGTTCTCGCTTCACAGGGTTGTGGATGTGGAGTATGTTGATTATAGAGACTATGTATATGATCTCGTAGTTCCAGAGACTCATAATTTCCTATCGCCCGAGGGTGTTGTTATGCATAACACACAGCTATGCCACCAACTAGCTGTGAATGTCCAGCTCCCGCCAGAGAAAGGCGGCTTGGGAGGCACAGCTGTCTATATAGATACTGAGGGAACCTTCAGGTGGGAGAGAATAGAGGCCATGGCTAGGGGAAGGAGTATTGATCCTGACGAGGCCATGGAGAAGATCTTCTTTATAAGGGCTGTGGGCAGTGATCATCAGATAGCAATAGTTGAGGAGCTGAGAGAGTTAATACCAGAGAAAAACATAAAGCTAGTTATAGTAGACTCAGTGACAGGACACTTCAGAGCAGAATATCCAGGTAGAGAGAATCTTGCTGTGAGGCAGCAGAAGCTCAATAAACACCTGCACCAGCTGCAGAGCCTAGCGGAGATCTTCAACATAGCAGTTGTTATAACCAACCAGGTTATGGCCAGACCAGATGTATTCTATGGAGATCCAACAGTGGCTGTTGGTGGTCACATAGTCGGCCATGCACCTGGGATAAGAATACAGCTTAGAAAGAGCAGAGGTAATAAGAGGATAGCAAGGGTTATAGATGCCCCCCACCTCCCAGAGGGAGAAGCAGTGTTTGTGATCACAGAGACAGGGATAGCAGATGTTACGGAGTAGCTCTCCGAAATATGGTACCTTAATTATTACACTAACATGATAATATTGGGCTATCCTTATCTCCGCCTTGGAAGGTAATGCTTTCAGCTGTAAGGGAGAAGTATCACTATGACTTCTCTTTTGCTCTAAAGGGATCAGGTTTGTTGTTATCAAGAACCTGCCGGTGCATATGCTTGGAAAAAGGCGCGTTTATATGTTAACAACTGAGGGCCTGTCCTTTAGAGCGGTGAGGAGGTCATCTATATAGTCTCGTTCCTCTTTTTACTGAGAGGATATTTCTAATCTTTATAAGGTCTATAACATAATTAATGGGAATGGACACGATTTGGTGAGCCATATGGGAGGACGGTTTGATGTGATTATCACGACGGATAGGACTATGATGACGGATCACCATGGTAAGGAGTTTTTGGGTTTTATGTCCACAAGTCCCAGCGTGGGACTACCTGAGTTTCTCTGGATGTACCTATGCTGTCCAAAACCCAGAGTTGATAAGTATGGGAGACCCCATATAGCTCCCTATGGGCTTAGAAAGGTTGAGGCTAAGCTTCTTGATAGTGGTATTAATGCTGCTGTAATTGATCCTGGTTATATAGATAGGCATGTCGAGAATGCAAAGATCCTCATGGTTGGTCATCACGATTACTTCGCATTCGGCCCGCCGAGCTCTGAGTGGTGGCTTATAACAGGAAAAGAGCCGGTTAATAGAAGGAACTTTATAAGGCTTATGAGTAGGAGCTCTATTAAGAGGGCTAAGAAGAAGGGGCTTAAGATAGTTGCCGGAGGCCCTGCAGCTTGGCAGTGGTTCTGGGAACCTGATCTCTGGAAAAGCTTTGGCGTGGATGTTGTGCTCGATGGAGAGGCTGAGAGGATTATTGTCCCCCTTGTTAGGGATCTTATTGATGGAAGAGATGTGCCAAGCTATATCTTTGTTGGAGCCAACATGGCTCCAGATGTTGAGGAGATCCCGGAGATAAAGAATCCAAGTGTTAATGGACTGGTAGAGATCATGAGGGGATGTCCTAGAGGTTGTAGCTTCTGCTCCGTCACTTTAAAGACCCTTAGACACTATCCCCTAGAGAAGATCGAGAGGGAGATCCTTGTTAATGTGAGGCATGGCATTGTGCATGGTATTCTTCACAGCGATGATGTTCTTCTATACGGTTCACAGGGTGTAATACCAGAACCTGAGCCTCTTATAAAGCTCCACGAGATGGCTATGAGGCACTACAAGACTATAGCTTGGAGCCATGCTTCTCTAGCAGCAGTTGTTGTAGCTGAGAGAAGATATAGGCTCATATCAAAACTCACGGATATAATATACTCAAAAGGCGAGCAGGACTATATGGGGGTCGAGGTTGGGCTGGAGACAGGCTCTCCAAGGCTTGCTAAGATAATAATGCCTGCAAAGGCATCCCCATTCAAGGTGGAGGAGTACCCGCAGGTTGCCGAAGAAGCTTTTGCAATAATGCACGAGAGCAGGATAATCCCTGCAGCAACATTTATTCTAGGACTTCCGGGAGAGGAGGAGGACGATGTCTGGAAGACTGTAGAGCTTCTTGATAGAATTAAGAAGTATAGAAGCATAGTGGTGCCAATGATCTTCGTGCCGATGGGTGCTCTTAAGGCTGATAAGAGATCAGGGATCAAGGGTCTCAGGTTAACAAGAGCCCATATAGAGGCTATGAGGAAGGCTCTATGGCACTCGATATACTGGGGTGAGGATATAATATCAAGATTCTATGTGAAAGGGCCTAAATATGCATTTGTAAGGCTCCTGCTAAAGGCATTCATAGAATATGCTAGATGGAAGGCGTCCAAGATAGAGGAGGAGATAGAGAGATATAACGAGGTTGTTCTATCAATAGATAGAGAGAAGGAGAAATCTGAAAGAACTCTGCTAAGCATAGTATATGGTAGATAGCCTTCTAAAACCCAGATCTAGATAGCCCATGATCAGGTGCTATATTCCTCCTTTTTGCATAGTGTGTCGTTATCCTTAGGATGAGGGCCTCTCCCATTCAGGGATAAATATATATATCCCAGACACTATATATTCCTAGCTTGGGTGAGAAAATGGAATTCTGCCCAAAGTGTGGAGGTATAATGATGCCCACAAAGAAGGGGGAGCATCCGTATCTTAAGTGCAGCAAGTGTGGATATGAGAAGAAGGTCTCCGGAGAGACTCTGAAGGAGTATACAATATCAAAGGAGACAGATAAGAGTCTGAGGGTCAAAACCACATCGAAGATCAGCGAATCTGGAGCGATATCCAGGAGCATTGAGGAGCTCGAGCAGGAGAAGGAAGAGTACTATGAGATATTCCTAGACTTGGTTGAGAAAGAGGAAGAGCCTGAGCAGTCTGAAGAGTAGCTCTCTACCCCTATGATGCTATAAGATAGATCCCATGATTCTGAGCCGTTCCATTTATTGGGTTTGGCTGGGGCATTGCCTTTCTAGGAAAGCTTGATAACACCATTAAGCCCCGTCCTTCAGGGTGGGGATGGGATCATAGATCAATTCAGGCTAAATGCCTTTTCTTGGGTCCTTGTTATTGTCTATGAAGAAAGAATCAAGGGTCTTCTGCCTCGAATCCCTCTTGCCTATCGCAATATTACTAGCTAGAAGCTCTTCATTTACGACCTTTAAGGCCTTAGCTAGGCTATCCATGTCCTCAGGGTTACTATTGAGGGCTCTTCTAACAGTCTCTCGTATATGCCAGTTCCCCACGCTAGCATAGTACTCTGGTGTAATCTCCCTCACAACCATTATAGATGCTCTCCTTCCCCTCCTATATAGATGCTCCAGCACAGCTAGACGTGCTGCTTGATAGCCTCCATCCATGAATAGGGCTTCTCCACTATAGCCCTCTCTATTTCTTATAACAATAGGCTTCTCTGATGTTCTGTGAAATATCGTGCTCGGGTGCCAGATCTCTATCCATTCAAAGCTATAAGTACCTGGGGATAGGATTACCCAGAATCTATTGCCTAGATAGCTTGCTCTATATAGCTCAACGCGATCCACGGTCTCGCTTGTCCTAACCCTTCTAAGCATTCTGAGGGATATTATGCTATCAACAGCCGTTATAGCCCACCTAGTTGGTACAAGCCTTCTACTCCTAGGACGCCCTAGAAGGCCGAAGGATAGGGCTCTCTGGATTGTGTATATAGACGCACCACTGCTATATAGCATCCATATAGCCTCTGATGCCCTGAGCTCATCGCCATGTATTTTCTCAACCTCTCTCGGAACCCTTGGATTCTCCCCTATTCTTATATCCTCAGCTATAGCTAGAAGCCCGTGGGGGATTATAACAGGATGGAACGGGTTCGTGGGAATAGAAGCTCTCTTTATTATTGCCTCTATATCTACAGGCTTTGTGGATACCATTGCAAAGGGTATTTCGAGACTTAGAAGCCTATCATATCTTCTAACATCTGCCCTGACTAGTGTAGCAACAACACTGGATCTAAGCTCTATTATATCCTCAAGGGACTTGACGCCCCACCATTTCTCCGGAGAATCATATATAGAAGCCTCATCACCAGAGATATTTGGTGGTATCCCAACAAAGACAGGGACTCTCGGGTAGTCGGACTCGCCAACAACACCACTAGGAGGAGTTGACCCAGAGATCTCCCTGTTAGATATTCTAAAATATACCTTCATCTGAGAGCGGAACCTAACAATCAAGGGGCACTTGGGAAGACCGCATAGAAGCTTGTAACCCTTACATCTAACACATAGAGACGATGAGATCTCTCTACCAACTTTCCCCAGCCCAAAGGCAGCTGGATTATCGCCCATGACTTTAAAGCCTCGCCCCTTGAGGCGGAGAAGCCCTAGTAATTATAATTAAGAAAAAGCTTATAAACAATTTTCTACAAGTTTCTTAGAGTTGTGCGTGGGCTACCGTGGTTGAGACGAGATCCACGTCTACCTGATCTGAGAAATGACAACAGCAACAAGCAGCGCTTTTTAGAGAGGGGGTTTTAGGCCATGTATACTTTTGAAATCTGTGAGACTAGGGGTAGGGTTCTGGATAGGGCTAATGTTGTGAGATTAATAGTTAATAGACGGATGCATGAGAACAAAGTATTAGGCCTATTCTTCTAAACCACGCTCCCAGCCTGGCGAAGTTCACTTTGGTGGGCATAGTAAGAAAGGACTACATAGGTCCTCAGAGGGGTTTTAATAATGAAGATCTAATTAGAGCGATAAGCATGCCAGATCCCTTAGTCCTAATGTGCCAAGGGCTGGGAACTCTGGCTAGGAATAGGGTAACGGGCTGGAGACCCAGCCACAGCCTACCGCTGGACGAATGAAGCTGGCCGGTGTTGGGAAACCCAGCAATGAAGCTATCATGAAAGCCTAGCATGAGCTGTTTTGAGTTTCATATTGGTTTATAAGGGTGGATGTTAAGTATCTTGGATGGAGCTATCGAGCCTTGCCCTGTATGTCTAGAGGCTCGCTGAAGACCTTTGAGCTTGTGTGGGCATATTCTGTGCCTATTAGGGATGACAGGGTGAGGGGGCTGATAACATGTTTATGTTAAGGCTTTCCAGAAGGCTATAGATATGACTGGAATAATATTGAGTGGAAATACAGCTTTCCAAAGATCGTTAGAGAAGGTAAAAAGCTAACTGTAGTCAAAGGCTTGAAGATCCGCATCCCCATGATACCAAGGGATAATGTGTTTAGAAAGAGCCTTAGAGATATGCTTATGAAGGATAATCCATATGCTAGCCACTGGGTAGATGCCGTTATCAGGACAGCCTACTCGTTTATGGAGAATTGGAGGAAGAGGTACCTAAAGGGGAGGGCCAGGAAGATCAGGCCGAGGGTTAGGAGGAGGTTCGCTAGATGTAAGATAACGCTTATGAAGATAGATTATGGGGCTAAGAGCATTAGGATAACGCTGAGACCTGGAGAGCATCTAACTGTAACGTGGAGATCAACGTGGTTCGAGCACAGGGTTAAAGATTGGGTTGTAGGTGAGGTCATAATCAAAGACGACAGAATAGTTATCCCCTTCAAGAGCTCTAAGGAGATCTATGTTAGAAGGGCTATTGGCTGGGATTGTAACGAGCTTTCATTAGATGGCTACGAGCCCATCATAGGCTTTATACACGTTGATATGAGGTCTCTCCAGAGCATGAAGATCGCCTATGGGGGAAGAAAGCGATTGCACAGAGATTGAGTAGGAGGGAGCTTTATGAGAAGTATGTGGCTAGGGAGAGGAATAGGGAGAGGGATTTCATAAACAAGCTCTCAGCAGGGCTGAGGAGGCTATCCCCAAACTCCATCCATGTCTTCGAGGATCTAGATAAGGGGGATATGGTTAGCAGGGAGAGGGTTAAGAAGGCTAGGAGGAAGAGGAACCATAGAACATTCTGGAAAAGAATACATAAGAGGATATCAGAGGTAGCTCTAACAGCTTCTGTGGATCCTAGCAACACGTCGAGAGAATGCCCCAGATGCGGGTGGTGGTGGAGACCCAAGAGGGGCAGATCTTCGAATGCCAAATATGCAACCTAAGAATGAACAGGCATAAGGTAGCATCTATAAACATTAGGAGGATATACCTAGAAGGAGGAAAGAAGGGGAAAACCAGGATGCGGGGGTTTCCCCACAGCTATGAACCAGAGGAATCTATGAGGGTGGAGA
>Ga0101942_100091_pt1 | contig 58845 bp, 54 predicted proteins | sample DewCreD2012metaG_4_FD_75243 | JGI IMG/M metagenome (GOLD analysis project Ga0101942, IMG submission 75243) | Hot spring sediment bacterial and archeal communities from British Columbia, Canada, to study Microbial Dark Matter (Phase II) - Dewar... ...
TATAATCTCACTATATATAGCTATAGATGTGAGCGAGCCTGAGTAGTTTATATTATTAGTTGGTGCCGCCGCCGGGATTCGAACCCGGGACCTCCGGATTTCCCAGACGACCCCGGTTTTCTCGCCGTATGAGTCCGGCGCTCTCACCGGCTGAGCTACGGCGGCTCATTATGTGTATATCTTTACGGTTTTATAAGTCATCATGCTCTTTGGTCTCTCATCTTCTCTCGAGTTTTTTATGATCCTCCTTATTGCTTCTCTTATGACATCAGATCTGCTTAGCCCGTACTTCTCAGCGTATCTATCTAGAAGCTCTATTGTCTCTTCATCTAGCTTCACACTTATGACCTTCAATACCATGCTCCTACCCAGAGTTAGTAGGTGGTGGATATAATATTAATCAAGAGCTCTATTCAGCTTACATAGAGAGGGTTTAGTGAAAGTTTCGCCCCTTATCGGCGCCTTAGGATTATAACCCTTGTTATTAATATATCTTGGCGTCTGTATTGCATGTAATAATCCTGGCCGGCGGTTATGCCACCAGGCTTAGACCTCTGACACTCACAAGACCCAAGGCTCTTCTGCCTGTTCTTGATAGACCTCTTCTCGATTGGATCTTCGAGGGTGTTACTAGAGGAGGTGCAAAGAGGATCTCTCTTTCCCTTCATCACATGTATGACATAATACTTAAGCACGCTCAATCTGTGTGGGGGGATACCGTGTCTATAGATCATTATATAGAGGAAATCCCGCTGGGAGACGCAGGGCCTATACTGGAGATCGAGGAGAACCTAGGCATAGACTTCCCAGTTGTTGTCATATATGGGGATATATTTAGCTCTATAGATGTTGGGAAGGTCTATAGCTTCCACAGATCTAGAGGAGGTGTTGCTACTGTTGTGATCACAAGGGTTGATGATGTTAAGAGATACGGTGTGGTGAAGGTTGATCGTGATAGCAGCAGGGTGGTGGACTTCGTTGAGAAGCCTTTAGAGAATGGGGGTGGATATATAAACGCTGGGATATATGTCTTCGAGAGGGAGGTTCTGAGGTATATAGAGAAGGGGAGGAAGCAGGGTATAGGGAGAGATCTAATGCCAAAGCTTATAAAGGCTGGCGATGTGTATGCATATATCCATGAGGGCATATGGAACGATGTGGGTGTGCCAGGCGACTATATAAAGGCAAACATAGACGCGCTTAGCCTAATAAACAAGGAAAAGAAATATATAAGCCCTAAAAGCTCTGTGAGCGAGTCAGCTGAGATAACTCCCCCAGTATATATAGGGGATGGGGTATACGTAGAGGATAGCGCAACAATAGGTGGGGGAGCCGTAATAATGAGAGGATCTAAGATCATGAGGGGAGCCCTTGTACTTGGCAGCCTGCTAATGAGCAGAGTAATAGTGGGACAGAGTGCCAGTGTTATAAACTCAATAATAGGTGAGGGAAGCTATATTGGGAAGTGGAGCAGGATATCTAGAAGATCTATAGTAGGCGATGGAGTATATATAGGGGATACAACATGCCTTGGCGAGGGCACAATAGTGCTCCCATATAAAGACCTCAGCTCCGAAGATCTATGTGGTGAGACTAACAAGATAATACTCTAGAAGATAACTAAGCCCCCAAGCCGCTTATATATCCTCAATAACCATTATACTAGGGTATAGAGGGATAGAGAGCTTCTCAAAACTAGTCCCACATCTTATCAGGATATGTATAAAGAAAGCCCTTGGGTTTAGAGTAGCAGAGGCTAGCATGAGATCCAATGAGAAGATATACATAACCAAGGATAGAAGGCTTGAGAACCTGGTGCTAAGCGTGTCATCGACTCTAATAACAAGGAGAGGATCCTCGATATATTGCAGACTATGTGGCAGAGGACCCCTAACAAGGAGAGGAGCATACCTCCACCTACTCAGGGTTCATGAGCAAGATATAGGGAAGATCCTCAGGGAGGAGCTTATAAGAATTACAGAACAAGAATAAGCCTAGGAGATCTTGTAGAAAGCTCTATTGTTTGGATCTAGACACCTATCATCACTTATAACCCTTGATTTTTATATTGATATAGGAGCCGCCGTAGCTCAGCCGGTAGAGCGCCGGCCTTGTACGGTCTCAGAAACCGGGGTCGCCAGGAAAGCCGGTGGTCGCGGGTTCAAATCCCGCCGGCGGCTCCACAGAGTATCGTTCTATATTCTAGTCTCTATTCTCTATCCTCACGCCCACCAGCTCAACATCTATATTGATCCCGATAGCCTTGGAGATCTTTCTAATGATCTCCCTCATAGTATCTATAGCATTCTTCTGCCTAACCCCAGCTATTTTTTCCACATCAGACCAGGATCTCCCCTGGAGGGTTTTAATAATGCTTATAATCTCCTCCCTCTTATCGAGTCCAGCATCTAAGCATTTATTCTGCCAGTAGCTCTTTATAATCTCATATATTATGTCATTACATATCTCGTAGGTCATAACACCCTTTATATATAGCGAGAGTCTCTCAAGATCTATCCTATCCATGCTAGTCATAATGCGGGCCTCTCCTCTGGCGCACTTGGTCGGTTTGAGAAGTATTCTGGCAACCTCCGGCTCTAGATCCTTGTACGTATCATGCATACTATCTATAAGTCTTCTCCTGAACTTGCTATCAACTATATCTATTAGAGAGCTGAGACCCTCTGCCAGTGGCTTTATAACTATACATGTATACTCACCAGAGACGGGGTTTCTCTCAGGCGACATGTGTATTGGTATAAACCCATTCTTAACCCAGAACCTGAGCAGCTCCTCCGTAGCTCCAAAGCCTGAGCCGAGCCACGAGTAGTTTCTAGATATAGCTTCTTCCTCTATCTTCCTCAGAAAGAGGGATCCTATCCCCTTACCCTGAACATCTGGGTGAACGGCTATCCTAACGATCCTCCACCCAATTGTTTCGGCGAAATCCACGAGTCTATAGTGCTTTATAATCCTGTCAGGGACTATATTGCCAGGCATTTTGCCGGCCCCGAGGATCGATTTAAGATCGCTTATAACAGGCCCCTCCTCAGCCAGCTGTGCAGATGCAACAATCTTACCACTTGGGGTCGCCATAGCTCTCACACTATGGTGGGGTGCATCGGCAATCATACCTAGATCATCTGGCTCGTTTCTATAGTGGGCCTGCACATAGATCCCGAAGAGGCTCTTCAAAATAGGCTCTCCCTTCTCGGTGAAGAGATCCTCAGGCTCTAGCTTTAGATATATAAGCTCTCCTCTAGCTATAGCCTCCAGATCTTTATCATCAAGTCTCTCAGGCTCTGCATCAAGTAACAGGGTTCTGAACTGCCAGGCCTCCACAGGATCCTCTGCAGAGTATCTAATAGGCTCTCTCATCTCTATAACACTCAACTCTGACTTCTCATCAGATTTTATCCTTCTAAGAAACCTCACAGTAAAGCCTCTCCCAGCGCCCTCGTAGCCATGTATTGTTGTCGCGAATATGGATCTATCGGTTGACTCCCATATCCTCCATAGAATATCAACAGGGAGGCCTGCAGCTTCATCAACAACAGCTATATCAACACCAAGCCTTGGTATCACAGAGGGCTCCCAGTATTCTATTGAGAACTTCTCACCCTTGATCTCTATAACCCTTTTTCCTCTTCTAACAACCCTATATGGGATCTTCATAGCATCTAGCGTCTCCATAGCCATCTTCATGAGCTGCGCAACATTCAGAGGAGCTCTTGCCGTAACCCCTATCCTAATTTTGTTCTTAACCTTGGATAGCTCTATTATTAGCCCAACAAGCCCTATGCCAACCGCACTACTTTTACCCCTACCCCTGTCTGATATGATCACAATAGATCTTCTTCTCTTCGGCTTCTCGATCAGCTTCTCAAGCTCCCTTATAACCCTAACCTGATCCATTGTGAGGGCCTTCGAGTAGATCTCCCTAGGGAATCGAGCGTCTGATGGGTGCTCTATACTCTCCCTCTCAGGAGCTCTCCTAGGCTGGTCTGCTATTTTTATGATAGCATCATTATCAGAGTCATATATACTCACAGCATAGCTCCTAACTAGGTTATCTATGAACCATCTAACAAAAATAGTTCTGGGAACGGGCTTTTGGGGGACAGCGAGCTCCTCCCTAAATAGGTTTCTCCAGTGAGGCCACCTGTCGAATGGAGGTGTTATGAGAACCACAACTCCTCCTCCCTCAACAACTCCCACAAGTCTCCCAACATCGTTTGGTTTGAGACTATCGCTTAGATCCATTATGAGGCCATTATATGTTGTGCCCAAATACTCCTCGGAATCCTCATATCTGATCACATCGATCTCGATATTCTTGCTCAGTCTCGTGACAAGCTCCCTGAAGATCCTAACCCTTGCGAGCTCCTCGACAAACTCATCATGGTGAACATATAATATTCTAGATAGATTCTTTCTCCTATATGCATAAACCTTAAAGAGATCTGCAACCACCACCCCCTGCCTAACCGGGTTAGAGCCCTGTATGACAACAAGGGTTCTGTGCCTAGTACCCTCTATGATCTTGATGATTGACTTGAATCTCTTCCTAAAGCTAGCATATCCCTTCAAACCCTTGAGAGTCTCTCTAGACAGCTCTCTAGATATCCTGAGCCTGCTCAGAATATCCTCATCCCTTCTATCTTCTTCCATGTGTTTTTCAATATATTAACCGCTGCAACCCTATTTAGGAACAAAGTATAGTATCGAGGCCTATGGAAACAAGATTCATGAGGATAAAAAAGCCTCGGGGCATTCATAGTATGGTGTGGGAAACGGTAACACAAACAAGCCTGAGCATAGGGATAATTGGCAAAACAAATGTCGGTAAATCAACTCTATTTTCAGCATTAACAATGATCCCTGTTAAGATAGAGAATAGACCATTCGTAACACTGGAACCTAATGTGGGTGTTGGGTATGTTAGAAGCAGGTGTCCTCATAAAGAGCTGGGGCTCCCAAGATGTGATGCTAGGAACTCGATATGTGTAGAGGGCAATAGGTTCATCCCGGTAAAGGTCATAGACGTCCCAGGCCTAATACCTGGTGCCCATGAGGGGAGGGGGCTCGGGAACAAATTCCTAGATAGCCTTAGACAGGCTGATGCCCTTCTCCATGTTATAGATGCATCGGGCTCCACAGATCCTGAGGGAAAACCTGCTAGACCTGGAAGTTATGATCCTTATGATGATGTTGTTCTGATCGAGAGGGAGTTTGATCTATGGTTATCATCTATAATAATGAGCGACTGGAGTAGGTTGGCTAAGACGCTAGACACACTACCACTCTCAGAAGCTATAGAGAGACTTGCACAGAGACTCTCAGGGCTATCTATAAAGAGACACCACGTATCAAGGGCTCTCAAGGAGAGCGGGCTCTCTGAGACGAGGTTCTCATCATGGAGAAGCGAGGAGATCTATATGTTCTCATCTACTCTGAGAAGGATCTCTAAGCCCACAATAATAGTCGCCAATAAAGCCGATATACCAGAGGCCCATGATATCATAGAGAGCCTAGTGAGAAGACTCGAGGGGAGAATAGTGATCCCAGCATCTGCAGAGGCAGAGCTCGCCCTCAGAAGGGCGTCATCAGCAGGGCTGATCAAATATCTACCAGGTGATAGCGACTATGTGGTGATAGATAGGGGCAGAATAACACAGGCTCAGGAGAGAGCTCTTGAGAAGATAAGGTCTGTGATGATGAAGTGGGGAGGCACGGGAGTTCAGAAGGCTATAAATATCGCTGTGTTCAGGGCCCTTGATATGATAGTAGTATACCCCGTTGAGGATCACATAAAGCTCGCAGATAGCAGTGGGAAGATACTCCCAGACGCTCTGCTAGTCCCTAGAGGAACAACTGCTAGGGAGCTAGCCTACATGGTTCACACAGAATTGGGAGATGGTTTTCTGTACGCTATAGAGACTAGGAGCAGGTCTAGGGTAGGTGCTGACTATGTACTCAACGATATGGATATAATAAAGATCGTCTCGGCTAGGAGGAAGGCTTAGCCTTCATGAGCTGTTTCAGGTTTCATGTTGATTTAAAGGTTTGTTAGACATTTTAGTAGAGCCCTGCGATGCGGGTGGAGACCCAAGAGAGGCTCACGTGCAATCTATAAACCAAGATGCAGAGGGTCCCCCACAGCAATGAACCATAGGCTTCGATGAGGGTGGAGCTGTGGGTCGGGATCACCCAAAGCGGGTTGATACAGATGATGCTATGGGGCAATGAAAGCCCTGCACGATGCAATGAAACCAAGAGAAGAGGGCTTGATACCAAGCCATATCAAGCCCAATGAAACCCGAACCCCAGTGTTGAAGAGACGAATTAGGATCTACTTATGGCATCTAACCACATGCTGTAGAAACGGGTGTATATAGATCCTCTTGATCAGTATATACTTTGGAAGTCTGCTGATAAAGCTCCCAGGGTATTCGTATATCTTTACAGAATCCCCTGAGCTGGTTATTATATTCACAGCCTCTTCCTCCTTATATATTGGTATGGTGTCCACAAAGTTTATCATATACCTATCATCAGCACTCGCACCACTCTTTATACTAGCTATCGTGCTCTCCATGTTCCTCCTAATCTCATCCATATTGGGCTCTTCCTTATATATCAGCTCTACGTGATCATAGCATATCTTATACCCTTTCCTATAGAGAAACCTCGATATCAGATCCCTTATCTCCTCCCCAGCTAGCTTATCCTCGAGCAGCACTCTATAGAATAACCCATTAACCCAGTAGTCGTCGAAATATTTGAAAACCCCCCTTCTCACAAGACTCCTTATACCATCTATGCTTTTGAAAGCCTCGAGTTCGTCGTATAGGCCTAGGAGCTCTCTCCATATGTGTGTTAGGAGGAGCTCGTATCCAAGGCTTGTTTTGTGGTAATATACTCCTCTATACATGTGGAGCCTTGCTACATAAAAGTTCTCAATAGCTGTTAGCCCTTTATCCATCACTGCCACGTTTCCCTCCCTATCTACAGCTATTGTCTCGAGGATCCTCTCAAGATCTATTGAACCATATATAACCCCAGTATGTAGAGAGTCCCTAACCAGATAGTCCATCCTATCTACATCTAGATCCGATGAGAGGAGCTGGTTATATATTGGCTCCCTATGTCTCCCATATATGATAGAGGCAACCTCATGCTTATCTATCCCAAAACTCGATAGGATCTCTGGGATTTCATGATCGTTTATTATAACCTCTCTGCTGAGATCCTCATGCTCGAAGCCTCCATTCCTAGACTTATAGAAGGTCTCCAGCGCATGACTATATGGCAGGTGCCCTATATCGTGGAGCAGGGCTGCGGCTTCAAGCAAACCTATATCATCCCTCGCTATATATCCACCAACGCTGAGCTTCTCAGACAGCCTCTTCATAATATGATACACACCAATGCTGTGACTAAACCTAGTATGAACAGCCCCTGGGTATACATAGAATGTGACACCAAGCTGCTTCACCCTTCTGAGCCTCTGGAAAACATCAAGGTCTATTAGCTTTAATGCTATCTCATCAAGCTCTATATATCCATGGATCTCGTCATATATCTTTTTATACCTTACTCCTTTCATTACTACACCTACTAGATATCTCCTTAATAGGATTATTAGGTGGAGTTATCTCCACCCTTGCTTGGGGCTATGATCCTGTTGTCAATAAGCACCCTATATATAGCCTCGGCGCATGTTCTCCTAATATATGGCTTGATCCTGGTGAGATCCCCCACAGGATCCTCAGAAGGTGGATAGGTGTTCTTAGCAAGCATGTGGAGAGAAGCAATGATCTCCAAGATCCTTGGCATAGGCTCCTCCCTACACACACCCTGGGCTGTAGCGTATATCTTTGCAAACCTATCCACCAGCTCGATCTCCTCTCCAGATTCTCGAACCTGTGCTTTTAAGCATAGCTCGTCATGCCTATGGAGATCCCTAGAGAGACTTCTCGAATATGGGCCATAGCTATACCAGCTAAACCTATAACCAAGATTCCTGCCCAGGATCTCCTGGATTATATAGCCGATCTTCTGCAGAAGCAGCCTATCCTCAAGTCTTTCTATAGAGACTGTAGAAGCGATCTTTGATGCTATATACCACACTATACATGGATCTCTATTCATGGTGGTCGCTCACTAACTAGCTCTCCCATAGAGGTATTTCAATAAAAACCTCCATGATCTCTTAGGAGCTAGAGTGATACGATCAAGAGACGTATAATCCTCACTCTGAGGATCTTCATCTATAAAGACAGCTCCACAGATAAATAATAATATATATCACCTATTTGCATTATAATTGGTAGTCTTGAGACTCCCTTTTGAGGTTATCGACGAGTATATATCAACACCTATAAAGGCCCTAATAGCTAGGAGGCTCTGGAGAGAAGGATACACACAGATCCAGATCGCAAGGATCCTAGGGGTCTCGCAGCCAACCGTTAATATCTACATAAGAAGCCCTACATATAGAGAGGAAAAGATCCTTGAGAGGCTTTTCATTGCCGGTATAGATAGGGTACAGACAGAGGCCCTCATAGATAGGGTGCTCTCGCTCTTGAAGGAGGATAGGAAGATGGATGCTATGGCTATCCTCACGGAGTATATAGTTAAATCTCTATCGGAGCTGAGGCTATGTGATGCCCATAGAAGGCTAGATCCCAGCATACCTTTTGATTGTAGAATATGTAGCAACATGATCCAGGTGCCCGTAGATATAGGTATTCTAAGAGCCCTGGAGAGCGCCTATGAGTATCTCTCCAAGAATAGGTGCATCTATATATTAGTTCCAGAGGTTATGATGAACATAGCGTACTCTAAAGAAGCCCCCTCATCTATTAACGATATAGCAGCATTCCCCGGCAGGATAACAAGGATCGGTAAGAGCATAGCTTCGCTATCAAAACCAGCCTGGGGTGCTAGCAGGCATCTGGGAAGAATACTTCTAAAAATAGCCAGTAAGAGGAGAGATGCAAGGGCTATAGCTAATATAAAGACGCTCGATTGCGTCAAGAAGGCCTTGAGCGAGATGGGGATCAGCTATAAGACTTTGGGCCCTAGAAGCACCTATGAAGGAGAGGAGGAGATCATATCAGAGGTTGGCAGAGCCTTCATAGAGGAAAAGGTTGTTGCTGTAGTTGATCTTGGTGGTATGGGGCTGGAGCCTGTCACATATATAGTGGGTAGAGACCCCCTAGAGATTTCCGTGAGAATATCAAGGATAGCCAGGATATGTGCCGAGGTTATGGGGATAGAGTGCTAGATATGCTTATTTCAGAGCATTCTCGAACTCCTGATAAAGGGTGTTAAGCCTATAGATCCACTCGCCCAGCTTTTCTGGAGTGTCTGGGTATTCCTCATATAGCTTTTTCATTCTATCCATATACTCGGCCACAATTATTAACTTTGAGAGCAGGCTCGGCCTCCCTAGGGATGCTATAACCCTTCCAAGCTTGTCGAAGATCGTTCTCTTATTCTTTATAACCCCCGTCACGCTTGTCTCATATAGATCGCTCTCTCTCATTATCCTCTTCCTAAGCCCGTACTCAATATCATCGTCACTCAGCTTTTGAAGGAATATCCTGAATATATCTAGCGACGCCTGTTTTGCACCATAGTAATCTATATATAGTCTGTTCATCACCCACAGACCCTTAGCGCTGAAATCACCAGTTTCTGCAGCCTTCGAGTATGCTATTGCAGCAGCCTTAGCCGAGAGCATCCCAGACCCTTTACCACCACCATGGACCGGGTTTACGCTATATGCTGCATCGCCAATAGCTATTATCCCATTCCACACCATGGTGTAGGGAGGCCTTCTGGTTGGTACCAGGGCTCCGCTACTCTCTATAACCCTAGAGTTTTTAAACTCAGGTCTTGTGAGTATATATTTATATAGATAGCTTCTTGGATGCTCATAGCCCTTCCCACCCTGTACCCCCAAGCCTACATTCACGGTTTTTGATATGCTTTTTGGGAAGTTCCACCAATACCCTCCGGGAGCTATCTTTGAGTTGACATATATCCTAATGTACTCTGGCTTATCTATCCACTCTTCCAGAACTCTTATCTCCCTATATGCTATCTGGGTGTCCTCAGGTCTTATCGGATCCACTATGGGCCATTCTGGAAGAAGTCTTCTAACTATGCTCCTAGTAGACCCTGTAGCATCCACCACAACATTGGATCTAAAGACAAGCTTATTGCCCTTCTTACTAGCAATAACACCCCTAACAAAGCCCCCCTCTATTATCGGGGATGAGGCGTTTGTCTCATCATAGTATTCAGCCCCATGTTCGACGCTTTCTCTTATAAGCCTATGGGTGAACTTAACCCTGTTTATCTCGTACCCCTCACCCTCTATAGTTAATATAACCTCCTCAGAAGGGCTATAGATCAGTATGCCTTTGACTATGCCATCGAGCTCCTCCCCTCTAGGTGGGTCTATACCGATCTCCTCGAAGTGATGCTTCCCAATGGCATCACCACAAGGCTTATCCCCAACCCTATAGCTGGGCTTTGCATCTATAATTGCTACCGAGAACCCCATTCTGGATAGGAGATTTGCCGCAGTAGCACCAGCAACGCCTGCCCCAACTACTACCACGTCGTATTTCCTCTCTATAGCCATTCAATACACCCCAGGATCTCTATATTCTTCCTAGTTTTATAATAGCTTTTATAAGATGCAAAGAACCATGCTTTCCACAATATTATCACATCAGAGACTATTTATTTCGAAACTTATATCCTTAACCTATGTTCCGATCCTGAAGATCCCCTTGTTCTTAAGATCATATATATCGATAAGCAAGCCATGCCTTCACATATATAAAGACCCCTTAGTGTATTGATGGATTGGGGCTTGCTTTGGATTGGAGAGTAAAAGACCTATCCCTCGCAAAGGCTGGTAGAGAACAAATAGATTGGGCCGAGAGAAACATGCCTGTTCTTATGATGATTAGAGAGAGATTCTCTAGGGAGAGACCTCTAAGTGGTATCAGGATATCAGCAGTTCTCCATGTTACGAAAGAGACGGGGGTTCTAGTTAGAACCCTTGTTGCAGGTGGAGCTGAGGTTTGGCTAGCTGGCTCAAACCCTCTTTCAACGCAGGATGATGTTGCAGCAGCCCTAGTCGATGATGGTGTTCATGTTTTTGCCTGGAGGGGTGAGTCTTCTGACGAGTATTGGTGGTGTATTGATAGAATTATAGAGCCCTCGCCCGATGTGGTTATAGATGATGGTGCTGATCTACATGCGAGGCTCCATAGCCTCTATATAGATAGGGCTAAGAGGATCCTGGGCGGCACTGAGGAGACTACAACAGGAGTTATAAGGCTCAGAGCAATGGAGAGAGAGGGGATCCTCTCATACCCAGTGATAGCAGTCAACAACGCCTTAACAAAATATCTATTCGATAATAGATACGGCACAGGTCAGTCAACGATCGATGGTATTATGAGGGCCACAAACATGCTCCTAGCAGGAAGGGTCTTTGTAGTAGCTGGCTATGGTTGGGTTGGTAGGGGGGTTGCTATGAGGGCTAGGGGCATGGGTGCCAGGGTTATTGTGACAGAGGTTGACCCAATAAGGGCTCTGGAGGCTCTTATGGATGGATTCGAGGTTATGAGCATGTCTAAGGCGGCATCGATAGGGGATATCTTTGTAACTGCTACCGGGAATAAGGATGTTATTAGAAGGGAGCACATGGAGAAGATGAAGGATGGTGCTCTGCTTGCAAATGCTGGGCACTTTAATGTTGAGGTCTCTGTAAAGGATCTAGAGGAGATATCTGTATCAAAAAGGGTAATAAGAACCCATATAACAGAGTATAGGCTAAGAAACGGGAAGAGACTATATCTTCTAGCAGAGGGGAGACTTGTAAACCTGGTCGCTGCTGAGGGCCACCCAAGTGAGGTTATGGATATGAGCTTTGCAAACCAAGCCCTATCAATAGAATACCTGATCAGAAACAGAGGAAAACTAAAGCCAGGAGTATATAATGTGCCATACGATATAGATAGCAGTGTTGCGAGACTAAAGCTGGCATCACTAGGGATAGAGATCGATGAGCTCACAGAAGAGCAGAGAAAATACCTATCCCAATGGCTAGATTAGCATTTTATTAGCGTTCTACCAACTCAGCCCTGGAGTGCTTGTTGCCGTTGCAGCTGTAATACTCCCACCCCGTGTCACTAACCTCTTAACAAGGAGGCCTAACTTTAGAGGGAGATCATTATATAAGCCCTCATAATAGTGGGTATAGACATGAATCCAGGTGTTTTCTTTCAGGTTCCTCGTGTTAGGCTGATCTCTTATAGTGTTGATGGTGAGGGGCTTGTTGCTGCTTCTTCTAAGAGGAGCCTCTCTTCTAGGGATGTCTCTGAGATCTTTGAGGATATGGGTGATGGTGAGGTTGAGGTGTGGATTAGGGAGACTCTTAGGAGGGGGCATCTGAGCCCTTGGGAGCATTCTGTCTATACTTTTGAGGTTATATGCTCCAGGGTTTGCTCCCACCAGCTTGTTAGGCATAGGGTTGCCAGCTACACACAGCTTAGCCAGAGGTATAATGAGAGGCTTCTGGAGCCGAGGGATCCGAGGTACTGGCTCGACGTCTCTGAGAGGGCTTTGAAGGGGGATCCGGAGGCTATGAAGATAGTGTCTAGGGCCTTCTACCTCGGAGACCCGGACTGGCCATGGGATCTCAGGCTGTCAATGGCTTCTGAATATGCTAGGAGTGTGGCTAGGTATTGGGAGCTGAGGCTGAGGGGGCTCTCGAAGGAGGATGCCAGGTATATCCTCCCACAGGCTGTGGCTACAAAGGTTGTTGTTACAATGAATGCTAGGGAGATCCTACACTTCCTAGGGCTCAGGATGTGCACACACGCACAGGTTGAGATAAGGCTTGTAGCCTGGATGCTTAGGGAGGAGCTGGTTAAGATACACCCAAGGCTGTTCAGATACGCAGCACCATACTGCCTGCTAGACAACAACCTAGTATCGAGAGAGCCGGCAACCCTGGAGGACATCATAGAAGGGAGGTCAAGCCCAACGATAGAGAGGTGCAGAGAACTAGTACCAAGAGAAGGAATAAGGAACTGCATACTAGCATCAATAAAAACATTAGAGGCCTTCAGACTAGGCTATAACCCTTCCCAATTCTAGAGAAGAGCCCTTAGGATCTATTTAGTGCTTTTTACCACTCTATTATTTTCTTAATTATGGGGCTCCTAGTGGGTTTTGATCTGCTGCCTGTAGATTTAGATGATCCTCTAAAGATTATTTTACTAACCTTGATAATATATTTCCCAGCTATGGCTGCTAACGGTGCCCCGGTGTTTATTAAAAAGGGAACCCCTGTGGATCTAGGTAGGTTTTTCATAGATGGCAGAAGGATCTTTGGTGATGGCAAAACATATGAGGGGCTTCTAACAGGGCTAGTATTTGGAACAGGGGTTGGTGCTATATATTCGCTGGTTTTCAACGAGTCTATTTTTATAATCTATAGCTCTATATCCTCTCTAGGATCCCTTATTGGGGACATGGTTGGGGCCTTTATAAAGAGAAGGATTGGGCTTCCAAGGGGTTCTCCAGCCCCAGTCCTAGACCAGCTTGGGTTCTATCTATTTGCAACACTCTTTATAAAGATCTTCTCCCTAGATAAGATGATTGGATATAATATAGATCTCAAAATATTCATCACAGGAGCCCTACTAGTATTTATACTACATATAGCAACCAACTGGGGCGCCTACAGGCTTAGGATCAAGAACGTTCCTTATTGACAATCATACATGGATCTATTTTATTATTCTAAATATCTAAAATCTACTAGTGAGTGGGCTACAGCTTTTTTCCAAGATATTCCAAAATCTTATCTAGTCCTCCCATTATAATGCTTCTATCTATCTGAGCCCCAGCAATGTGGGGGTGCCCCCCACCCCCGAGTCTTGAGGCTATCTCAGCGCAGTTTATATCATTTCTTCCTCTGGATATGGTTATAGACCCATTTGTATATGCTACAAAGGCTATATCATAGCCCTCAGCTCCTGTTTCTCTGAGAATTATTCTTGAGCTTAGCATTGGATCTGCAATTGATATGAACACTCTATAGCCCTTTAGGGACGTGTAAACAGAGTTTTTTCTGGCGTTTTCTATAGCCTCTAGCTTCTTCTCCCTCGCCTTAACCCATCGAGCCTCTAGATCGTAGTCCCACACTACACCCCTAGAGAACATCAGAGCAAGCTTTAATAGGTATTCTGAGGTATTCTCAAAGTATAAAGTATATCTTATAACATCTGTGAGAGGCTCTGAGAGCGGGTGTTTGAAGAATCCATAGTCTGTGTCTCTAGAGAGATTTTTTATGGGCTTAACCACAGGATCCCCATCTAGGCCGAAGAAAGAGGATGTGTTCTCAGAGGCTGTCCTAGATCTATCAATATAGATCTCTATATACCCAAGGTTCCTAATCTTTGATAAAACATCTTCTCTCCACACATGGTGATCGATCCATGTAATCTTTTTATTGTCACATCCATCTAGAGATTTATCGAGGATCTCCACGATCTTCATGCTGGGGTTCAGATCCGAGATGACAATTGAGAGAGAACTCCTCTTCCCACACATAGCTCGAAGCCTTCTCCCGAGAGAGAGCCATTTGTCCTCAAAATATCCAACCAGGTAGACGCACCTGGACTTAGTTGCTCTAATAGCTATTGCAGCAGATCCTATACCATCTATATCCTCCTCATGGGATACAATGCATATACCCTCAGAAAACCCGGGCCTCGATATAGCTATGAGCAATCACCCAAATAGATTAACATAGCGGTTATATTAGGCTATTTTAGATCTGGTGGTTTCCTCCACATAATATTATTAGAGCATTTTAGATTCTCAAGAGACCTATTGTCGCACCGATACTCCTAGAGGTCTGCAATATTCGGCGGTGGTGATTTGGACTACCGGTATAAAAACACTGTTATCTGCACACCATCCCAGTTTCAGAAATTATAGCATAAGGAATATAAGTGTAGCATGGATCTCGCTCGAGAGAGACAGAGTCTCGGCCCTAGTGAGTAATACTTATAAGCTTTCTATTATAACACTCTTTTGATAAAATACTCGGGGTGGTGGGCTAGGCTTCCAATAGAGTATATATATTCGATACAACTTTGCGCGACGGCGAGCAGACACCAGGTGTAGCTCTTACTGTTGATGAGAAGATCCAGATTGCAAGGGCTCTTGATGAGCTTGGTGTTGATGTTATAGAAGCAGGCTTTCCTATAACAAGCCCTGGAGAGTATGAGGCTGTTAAGAGGATCTCAAGGCTTGGGCTTAATGCAAGTATATGTGCTCTCGCTAGAACAAATATTAAGGATATGGAACTAGCCCTTGATGCAGATGTTGATAGGGTCCATGTGTTTATAGCGACATCGGATATCCATCTAAAATACAAGCTAGGTATATCTAGAGAGGAGGCTGTTAGGAGGGCTGTTGATTCTATTGAGTTCCTAAGATCCCATGGTGTTGAGGTTGAGTTCTCTGCAGAGGATGCTACTAGAAGCGATCTAGATTTTCTTGAGGAGATATACTCAGCGGCTATAGATGCAGGAGCAGGCTTTCTGGATATACCAGATACCGTTGGTATCGCGAAGCCAGAGTTTATTAGGGATATAGTTAGTAGGGTTGTGAGCATAGCTAGGGATAGGATTGTTAGTGTGCACTGCCACAATGACTTTGGGCTAGCAACCACCAATAGCATAGCTGGTGTTCTTGCCGGGGCTAGGCAAGTTCATGTGACTATAAACGGGATCGGAGAGAGGGCTGGGAATGCAAGTCTAGAGGAGGTTGTTATGGCACTCAAGATCCTCTATGGGTATGAGATCGGCGTAAGAACCGAGAAGCTTGTAGAAGTCTCAAGGCTAGTTTCAAGGCTCACAGGGGTACCTGTTCAGCCTAACAAGGCTATTGTTGGTAGAAACGCGTTTGGACATGAGAGCGGGATTCACACACATGGGATATTGAGGAACCCAGCAACATACGAGCCATTTCCCCCAGAGCTTGTTGGTGCTAGGAGGTGGCTTGCTGTGGGAAAGCATGCTGGATCCCATGGTATCAGGGCTAAGCTTGCTGAGATGGGCTATGAGGTGTCTGAGGATCAGTTGAAGATAATAGTATCTAGGGTTAAGATGCTTGGAGATATGGGTAGGAGGGTTACAGATTCGGATCTTGCAGAGATCGCTGGCGAGATACTGGGTAGCAAGTCCTGTTCAGATATATACGCCAGGGTTGAGGGGATGAGGATAGAGAACCTAGGGGAGAGGGTTAGGTTAGCTATGATGATCACGGTTGGGGGGATCCAGAGAGAGATATATGGTGAGGGAAGGAGTGCCATAGAGGCGTCTATAGATGCCATTAGGAAGCTTCTACGCCAACACGATCTTGAGATTGATAGTTATAGCGTGAGGGTTGAGCAGGTGGGGGATGGAGTGAATGCAGAGAGTATTGTTGTAATCAGGACAAATAATGGTAGGCAGATAACAGCTGCCTCGATAAAGCAGGACATATACTGGGCTATTGCTGAAGCTGCTGTTAGAGCGCTTAACATATACTCAAAAACATATTAGGGGGGTGGTTGTCATCTATAGAATCGCTTGGATCAAGGGCGATGGGGTCGGGCCCGAGGTCTCAGAAGCCTCTTTAGAGGTTATCAGCGCGATTGAAAAGATCTATGGGGTTTCTTTCGATATAAGGTTCTATGATGCTGGTGATGACTGTTTGAAGAGAAGGGGTGTAGCCCTCCCGGAAGACGCTATAGAGGGTATAAAGAACTCGGACGCCTCTATAAAGGGCCCTGTTGGCAAGACAGCTGCTGATGTTATAGTTAGGCTTAGGCAGATGTTGGATCTATATGCTAATATAAGACCCATTAAGAGCTATCCTGGTATAAGGGCCGTTGGCGAGATCGATGTTGTTATTGTTAGAGAGAACACGGAGGATCTTTATAAGGGTATAGAGTTCGAGGTTGATGGAGCAGTTATAGCTATGAGGATAATTAGCGAGCGTGCTAGCAGAAGGATAGCCAAGGTGGCTGGCGAGATAGCCCTTAATAGGAGGAGACATGTTACTATAGTACACAAAGCAAATGTTCTTAGAAAGAGCTGCGGCCTCTTTCTAAGAATTGCTAGGGAGGAGCTCTCTAAATATTCCGTCGATGTGAGGGACATGCTTGTTGATGCAGCTAGTATGGCTCTAATAAGGGATCCAGGATCCTTTGATGTTATACTAACCACAAACATGTTTGGCGATATACTGAGCGACGAGGCAGCACAGATAGCTGGGAGTATTGGTATAGCACCCTCAGGCAATATAGGGGACAGCCTAGCAATATTCGAGCCTGTTCATGGAGCAGCCCCCGACATAGCTGGGAGGAATATTGCTAACCCCCATGCCATGATCCTCTCATGCTCTATGATGCTAGAATGGCTCAGCAGGAGGAGGGGTGATGGGAGGCTTCTAAGAGCTTCTAGGGCTATAGAGGATGCTGTTATTAAGAGCATCAGGGCAGGGTGTAGAACTCCAGATATAGGCGGGTCTATGAGAACCATCGAGGTTGGGAGATGTGTCTCCAAAATTATACTGGGTGAGCTCTAATGGGTCTCACAATATTTGAGAAGATATGGGATATGCATAGGATAGCTTCTGAGGGCGATAGGGATCTTATATATATAGATAGGCATTATATACACGAGGTAACATCGCCAGTAGCATTTGATAGGCTCAGGATCTCTAGTAGGAGGATTAGGAGACCGGATCTCACAGTAGCGGTGATGGATCACAACGTCCCCACAGGGGATAGGACACAGCCTATATCAGATCCACTATCTAGGGGCCAGATGGAGACCCTCTTGAGGAATTCCCTAGAGCATGGGATCCTCTTATTTGACTACCACAGCCCATATCAGGGGATAGTACATGTTATAGGCCCTGAGCTCGGGCTAACACAGCCTGGGATGACTGTGGCTTGTGGTGATAGCCATACCTCAACGCATGGAGCCCTAGGCGCTCTAGCATTTGGTGTTGGTACTAGCGATGTTGAGCATATACTAGCAACACAGACTTTGTGGCTTAAGAAGCCGGGGAGAATGGAGATAAGGCTCAGAGGTATGACCAGGCAAGGGGTTATGTCTAAGGATGTGGCTCTAGCGATAATTGGGAGGATAGGGACTGGAGGAGCTATAGGGTATGCTGTGGAGTTTAGGGGGGATTACATAGATCGTATAAATGTTGAGGAGAGAATGACTCTGACAAATATGGCTATAGAGGCTGGTGCTAGGACAGCCATTATGTCGCCTGATGATAAAGTTATAGAATATCTCAGAAACAGGCCATTCTCTCCAAGAGATGAGGATTTTGAGGAGACCTCTAAGTTCTGGAGAAGCCTAGCTACAGATCCTGGGGCTGTTTTTGACAAGGTCTTCGAGATGTATGTATCCTCAATAGAGCCCCAGGTTACGTGGGGCACTACACCTGCTATGGTCTCTGGCATTAGTGGGGCTATCCCTGATCCCAGAGAGTTTGAGGATAAAACTATGAGGGCCTCTGTTGAGAGGGCTTTGAAGTATATGGGACTGAGGCCTGGGATGAGGATCACCAATATAGAGGTTGACAGGGTATTCATAGGATCTTGTACAAATGCCAGGCTATATGATCTAATCCAGGCTGCTAGGGTTATAAAGGGGAGGAGGGTTAAGAGCTCTGTGAGAGCAATGGTTGTTCCAGGATCCCAGATTGTTAAGAGACTTGCTGAGAGATTGGGGCTCCACAGGATCTATATAGAGGCAGGCTTTGAGTGGAGAAACTCAGGCTGCAGCCTCTGTATAGGTATGAACGAGGATAGACTATCCCCTGGCGAGAGGTGTGCGAGCACCTCTAACAGGAATTTTGAGAATAGACAGGGGGCAGGGGGGAGAACGCATCTTGTTAGTCCCATGATGGCTGCTGCTGCAGCAATAGAAGGTAGGTTCGTGGATGTCAGGGATCTAGAGATCCTCCCTATAGAGGAAGTGATCGATATGGATATTCTAGATAGGATGGGGTTAGGAGCGTTGTTGGTGTGATCCATGAGGAGAGGGGTTATAGAGGGTAAGGCAGCCCCCCTGCCTATTGATAACATAGACACGGATCAGATAATACCGGCGCAGTTTCTAAAGATAACCAAGAGGGAAGGGCTTAGCAGGTTCCTCTTCTATAGGTGGAGATATGATGAGAGCGGAAAACCTAGGGAGGGGTTTGTGCTGGATGACCCCAGATATTCCGGAGCATCCATACTGGTTACTGGGAGAAACTTTGGTATAGGCTCTTCTAGGGAGCATGCTGTATGGGCTCTCCTAGATTATGGGATCAGGGGTATCATAGCCCCATCCTTTGGCGATATATTCTATGAGAATGCTGCGAGAAATGGTCTTGCCTGCATAAAGCTCAGCGATGATGTTGTTAGAATGCTATTTGATAGAGCATCTTCTGGAGATCTATATATAAGAATAGACCTTGAGAGGAGATCTATAGAATATGATGACAAAAAGATAGAGTTTGAGATGGATGAGGCTACTAGAAGGATGCTTCTATATGGGCTAGATAATATTGGGATCACCGTTGAATACTATGGAGATGCTATCAAGAGCTACGAAGATAGGATGGGTAGCTACATAGACAGGATCTCGGTGAGAAGAAGAGGATCCTTTACACAGCTATAACAACACAGGATCTAACCTAATATACTCCTCTAGGAAAGAGCTTCTAGGGGATATTTGGCATCTGATAAGATAACCCCACATGATTTCATAAAGGCTAAGAGGAATAATGAGAGGATAGTGATGGTAACTGCATATGAGTATAGCCATGCTAGATTAGCAGATGAGGCGGGCATCGATGGCATTCTTGTTGGGGACTCTCTGGGGATGGTGATCATGGGCTTCAGATCCACACTACCGGTTACAATGAACATGGTTCTACATCACCTAAAAGCAGTGGTTAGTGCAAGACCTAAAAGTCTTATCGTTGCCGATATGCCCTTTATGAGCTATGAGCCCAGCAGGGAGGAGGCTGTTAGAAACGCTGGAAGGCTTATGAAGAAAGGAGCCGATGCTGTGAAGCTCGAAGGAGGGCTAGAGATTGTGGATAGGGTTGAAGCTCTAACAAAGGCTGGAATACCCGTTATGGGCCATGTTGGCCTGAATCCCCAGAGGGCTGCTCTTAAGGGTCTCAAGCTGAGGGGTAGGGATCTCGATGATGCTGTAGATATAATAGAATCATCGAAAGCGTTAGAAGAGGCGGGAGCCTTCTCGATAGTTATTGAGTACACAGCGTCAGAGGTTGCTTCAATAATAACTAGAAGGCTTAAGATCCCAACAATATGCATAGGCTCTGGATCTGAGTGCGATGGTCAGATCCTCGTGTTCCACGATCTAGTAGGGCTGAACCCCTCACCTCCGCCATTCGCTAGAAAATATGTGGATTCCTACAGGCTATTTCTAGATGCTATGAAGAACTATGTGTCTGATGTCAAGAGGGGCTTATTTCCCAGCGAGGGGATGTTCTGGGGGATGAAGGATGGCGAGTATGAGAAGCTGAAAAAATACTTGGAGGAGAAGCATTCTGTTGGGAGGGCTACTCGTTCTCTCTAAGCCTTCTTATGAGATCTATTCCAGCGATTCTATTATATAGAGGCATGATCATTATGTATGAGAAGAATATAATCCATATTGTATAGGTATAGCACGAAGCCCTGCCGCCCGTGTTTATCTCGATATCTATAGGAGGAGGTAGAGAGCACGTGCTCGGAGCTATCAGACCTGCTTCTCCAAAGAGCACTAGGCTATATATTAGTACCAGAAGCATGAGGAGCACCGGGGCGGTTGCTGTTATCATAGAGATCCTGAAGACCCTACCTCTAAGCCTTCTATACTTAAGACCCACTATGCTTGCCTTCTTCTTTGACCTAACCTTAGAAGCCCTCTCTATATCTTTAACTAGCCTCGGGGTCTCGGAAGCTATTCTCTCCGGCTTTATTATTCTCCTCATTAGATACGCGGATACCAGAATTAGGTATGTGGCTACTAGTATGATGTTTAAAGCATATAGGTTTGGCATCATTCTCTATCGATAGCCTCAAAATCTTTTAAGCTATTGAGACTAAAAAGTTAGAGAAGCCATGGTTAGCCCGAGGCTCAGATCTAGATCTATGAGAAGGGTAAGAATAAGAACGCCTGGCGGAAGGACTGTGACACATTATGAGAGAAGTAGGAAGTCTATAGCGAGATGCGCTAGGTGTGGAGCAACACTGAACGGGGTACCCAGGGATGCCAGGGATCTTAGGAGCCTTCCAAAGAGTTCTAAGAGACCTAACAGGTTCTTTGGCGGTATGATATGCCATAGATGTCTAGAGGATATTATTAAGGAGAGGATAAGGAGCATAGCAGCATGAGGAAGAAGAGCAACCTTGTGATAGCCATAAGCGGCCCTCCAGGCTCAGGGAAATCAACCCTAGCTGTAGCTATAGCTAGGGAACTAGGTCTGAGATACCACTCTACAGGCTCTATTTTTAGAAAGATAGCTGCCGAGAGGGGGGTTTCTGTAGAGGATCTTGATATGATCGCTGAGAGAGATCCATCCATAGATCTCATGATAGATAACAAAGCTAGGGAGGAGGCTATGCGGGGCAATATAGTGATAGAGGGCCACATAGCAACATGGATAGTGAAAGAGTATGCGGATCTCTTAATATATGTAACAGCACCTCTAGAGATAAGGGTAAAGAGGGTTGCTGCGAGGGATGGTATAGACCTTGATGAGGCTAGGAGAAGAATAGAGACTAGAGAGAGTTCGATGAAAAAGAGATTCAGGTTTCTGTATAACATAGACATGGATGATCTAAGTATACATGATATAGTGATAAACACATTGAGAATAAATCCAGACACCATGGTAAAGCTCGTGCTCACAGTAATTAAGGAGCTCTTTGGAAGTAGAAACGATCTCTAGGCCGGCCTCCTCTCCACCCTTTAGGACGGGGGCTCCTTAAGGCTGTTCATTGTTTTGCGGCTTATTGCTTTCATCATCACATTATAGCTAGTGGTTTTTATCACCAGCATCGCTCCACCCATCTAGCTGTAGGCTATTACTGGATCTCCAGCGAATTACCCACCCATCTCCAGGGATCCCCCAGCCCTTAGCACATCGAAGCCCGGATATAGCATCACAAAAACCTAGAACAGAGATAGCTAAAACCCCACTCAGCTCTAAAAACAGGACTTTTTCTGCTGTCAACTAGGAAGTATATAGCTGACTAGTGCAGGTGCTAGCAGGTTCATATATGCTATCGTGACTGCCCATAGAGTCACCTGCGACGGTAACGAGCTAGAGGAACCTAGAGCTAGAGCCTGTTTTTTTGGACTCTAAGAATGTGAACCAGCTAGTGATCGTGATCTAGAAATGGTATGGAGATCCCTGAAAAATGATCCCATGTTAATTAAGGGAAAGATATGCTAGGAATGGATCATAGGTTAGACTCTATAGTATCGCCTTAACATATCCTCCATCGATTAGCACCATGGATCCATTTATATAGGAGGCCTTATCGCTTGCGAGGAATGCTGCTAGATATCCTATCTCCTCAGGAAGCCCAAGCCTGCCTGCTGGTATGTCTCTCGTTATGTTTTTAAATGCCTCGTCGAGCGATATGTTGTTCCTCTTTGACAGATCTTCTGCTATCTTTATAACCCTCTCTGTCTTTATATGACCCTGCATTATCCCATTAGCAGTTATCCCTCTGGGCCCGAGCTCTATTGCTAGTGATTTTACAAGCCCTGCTATTCCTAGCCTTATTGTATTCGAAAGAACTATATTAGGGATCACCTGCTTTAGCGTGCTTGATGTTATATATATGAGCCTGCCCCACCTCTTTTCGATCATATTGGGCACAACTAGTTTTGTTAGCCACACAGCGCTTAATAGCAGAGTTCTCACAGCATCCTCCCAGTCCTCTAATGAGAGCTCCATAAATGTTCCGAGCTTTGGTGGGCCTGTGTTATATACAAGGATATCTATTTCTCCAAAAGCATCTAGGGCTCTTCTGACTAGGTTCTCAACTTCTTCTCTAGATCTTAGATCCGCTGTGAACCCAAGGATCTCTCCTCCGGAGAGCTCTCTAAGCGTCGAGACAGCCTTCTCAACATTCTCTCTATTCCTAGAAGATATTATAACCCTAGCACCCTCCTCAGCAAATACCCTGGCAACTCCAAAGCCTATGCCTTTGCTAGATGCTGTTATAAGGGCCACCTTGCCCCTAAGTCCGAGATCCATAGCCCATCAATGTAGAGTATGCTTTTGGGAATATATTGTTTATAGTAGATCTAGAACCATATTAGCGGGTTTCTCGGTGATATTGATCAGGCTCTGAGCGCTCTTCATTATAGAGAGGGAGTCATTGCAAGAGCTATAGAGCCTATTATAAGGGCTAGGATCCCCATTCCAGCAGTGAGTTTTACCCTATACCTTGCTGCAAGTCTTAACAGCAAGCCTATAGTTGCCATCCCAACAGTTGCAGAGACTATGAAGGCTACAGCTATATCCTGGGTTGGTGCTCTATAGAGAGCCTCTCGATCTAGTAGGTATACTACAGCAGTAGCCCCTAGATTCGCTGGGATAGATGCTATGAAGCTTAATCTCATGGCGCTTTCAAGCCTATAGCCTAGGTAGAGGAGCGCTACTATAGTTACGCCAGACCTGCTGACACCGGGCATTGCTGCCAATCCCTGCACACATCCAAACACTATCGAGTCCCTCAACCCTATCCTCTCCATTGTTTTGCCATAGTCTCTATACTTAGTTCTCCTAGATATGAGCACTTGCAGAATAAGTAAAAAACCCACTATGATCATTAATAAGCCGGAGTTTAGGGATTCCTCGAGAAGCTTCCTCGATAATATATATATAGGGACACCAACAACCCCTGTGAATATAGTTGATATTACTAGGAACCTTAGAATCCACATATCTCTAAAAACCCTCACAAGGTCTCTCCAGAAATAGGTTGCCGCAGCAACTACAGTGCTTCCCTGGAGCGAGAGACCCAGGTTATAAGATGTGGCTAGTGTATAGCCATAAATATATGCTGAGGCTAGGAGAACAACTGTTTTACTAGATATGGGTAGCCATTCAGCTATTCCCTGAAGGAGTCCGAGAAACACGCCCCCAAGATCCATTTGGCATCCCCTCAGACTAATGTATATCTACATCGATTAGCAATATAATAGAGCCCTTATAAGTGAGAAGATCTTATTAATAATTATGGATTAACCTAATCTATATAATCCTCTCCGCCTTAGAGGTTTATTGCAATCATTAAGCGAGTTTCCTTCTATAGATATATAATGATCATTAAATGGATCTTAGGAGATCTCTGAAGACTCCATAGTTTAGAGGACGCAGTCACCCTATAATCTAGATAAGGGGTTGTGTTTTTCTTTTTATGGTGGAGCTATTGATTACTAGGAAGCCACGTCTATTTATAACCAGGGAGATCTTTGATGAGGCTCTTAGAAGACTTGAGGATTATTATGAATATGTCATCTGGGATAAATATCAGCCTCCCCCATATGAGGTTCTCAAGAGGGTCTTACCAGACTATGATGCGGTTCTCAGCATGGCCACAGATAGGTTTGATTGCGCTATGATCAAGTACATCCATTCAAGGATCAGGATTATAGCTAATATGGCTGTGGGGTATGATAATATAGATATAGAGTGTGCCACCAAGCACGGTATCTATGTTACAAACACACCTGGGGTTCTTACAGAGGCTACTGCGGATCTAACCTTTGCTCTTCTTCTAGCAGTTGCTAGAAGGATAGTTGAAGGGGACCACTTTGTAAGATGGGGCGAGTGGTGGAGAAGCGGCACTGCTATTCATCCTAAGATGATGCTCGGCGTGGATCTCTATGGCAAATCACTGGGCATAATAGGGATGGGGAGGATCGGAAGGGCTGTTGCTAGAAGAGCAAAGGGTTTTGGTATGAGGGTTATCTACTATAGTAGGACGAGACTGCCAGAGAGTTTGGAGAAAGAATTGGAGGCAGAATATACGGATCTAGATACTCTTTTATCGAGGAGTGATTTCATATCGATCCACGTGCCACTAACTAGAGAGACTAGGCATTTGATAAACGAGGAGAGGCTGAGAAGGGTTAAGAGGGGTGCTATAATAGTGAACACATCAAGGGGAGCGGTAATAGATACCAATGCCCTGGTTAGAGCTATTGAAGAAGGCATAATAGCTGGGGCAGGGCTTGATGTTTATGAGGAAGAACCCCTAGATCCTAACCACCCTCTAACTAGGTTTAAGAACGTGGTTCTCACCCCCCACATAGGCTCTGCAACTAGAGAGACTAGGCTTGCAATGGCTCTTCTAGCTGTTGAAAACCTCATCGAGTTTGCTAGAGGTAGGGAGCCGCCCACCCTTGTTAATAAGGAAGTTATAAGGATTAGACATCCTGGGTTCTAGAGCCCCTGTCATAGGTAAGATAAGCCAGGGTTCAGCTATTCCTGTCAGCCGCCTTTTATTTTTATCCTTATTAGGGCCTCTCTGCCTCTTAATAGCTATTGTAGCTATATATTTAGGACCTAACATATTTCTTTTTAAAAGCAGTCTCGACATCTATATTAACGATGTTAGCTATAGATAGAAGCCAGGCAAGGACATCAGCTATCTCCTCTTCAATGGAGTTTCTATCTCCACTTAGAAGGGCTTCCGCTAGCTCTCCAACCTCTTCCACGAACCATGTGTAGGTTGCGAAGAGACCTCTTCCTCTATCTCTTTCGATATATAGTTTTTCTATTAGCTCCTGTGCCTCTCTTAGATCCATAAGCCACACCATAGAACTATTAGCCACAGCTATATAATAGCTTCTAGGATGTTCTTGATAACAATGCCAAACCCCGTCCTCTAAAGCAAGAAGGGCAAAAAATAAATATTATATTAGGGTCTATTGGGGATGTTTGTTGTTGATTGAGGAGACTATATTTATAAATACTACACAATATATTGCGGGCCCAGTGGTGATGGGGCTCTGCTCCAAGTCATCCATGTTGGAGTTAGATGAGAGCCTATCCTTTGGGCTCTGAGTTCTACGAGCCTAGGGTGGTGTCATGTGATCTCTGTGTGATGTGAAAGCTCGTGGAAAAGAACCGAATAACTCTAAATGGGGATGATCGTCTAAGGACGAGTGGTTATGTCATAATCCGGGTTCTAATAGTGTTAAGAACATCGTAACGTATGATCCAAAGCTTCTGGCTCTTAGGTAAGACCCGCTCTCAAGATCTTTGATTAAGGTTCGAAGTTATATTTATATACCCCGTTAGTGGATATAGATGGATAAGGTGTTGATGGAAAATGCCGATCGAGAGTTTATTCCAAGTAGCAGGTGCTTCGATGAAGGAGAGACACGAAGCATCTAAGGCGCAGGGTCTCCAGCTTGCTAGAGCCCTCCCATCTCCTGGCAAATTCGATCCTGTAACAAGGACTATAAAGATAGCTGATAGGGAGATTAAGGTTGGAGGTCCTCTTCCAAGTCTTGCCGATGAGGAGAAGCTCGTTAGAATAACCCAGAGCCTTTGCCCATACTGCCAGAGGGTTCTTCCTGCTGTGATCTATGAAAGGGATAATAAGATATATCTTAGAAAGATCTGCCCTGATCATGGAAGTATTGATGAGCTCTACTTCGGCGACTCGTATCTTTACTATAAATTCCTGGCAAGGGGGGTTGATGGAAGGGGTGCTAGGTATACCTACACGGTAGCTGAGGCCCCATGTCCATATAGCTGTGGGCTTTGCTCAATGCATGTGAGCCATTCTGCTCTAACAAACCTTGTTATAACCAACAGGTGTGATCTTGACTGCTGGTACTGCTTCTACTTCGCCGAGAAGGCTGGCTATGTGTATGAGCCTACTATGGATCAGATAAGGTTCATGGTATCGCAACTAATGAAGCAAGGTGTAGCTACAGTTATACAGATAACAGGTGGCGAGCCAACAATGAGAGAGGATCTCCCTGAGATTGTTAGAGAGCTGAAGAGAATGGGTGTAACGCATATCCAGCTAAACACCCATGGGATAACATTTGCAAAGTTATTCCACAGAGACCCGGATCTTGCTGTTAAATATGCTCAAGAGCTTAGGGAGGCTGGTGTTAACACGATCTACATGAGCTTCGATGGTGTTACTCCACAGACTAATCCGAAGAACCACTACGAGGTTCCCTTTACATTCGAGGTCTTTAGAAAGGCTGGCATGACCAGCGTTGTGCTTGTGCCTGTTACTATAAAGTCTGTCAATGATCATATTCTAGGCGATATAATAAGGTTTGGTGCTAAGAACATGGATATAGTTAGAGCTGTTAACTTCCAGCCTGTAAGCCTTACTGGTATGATGAAAAGGTTTGAGAGAGAGAAGTATAGGATAACAATTGCAGACGCGATAATAAGGATCGAGGAGCAGACTAATGGACAAATAGATAGAGACTCGTGGTTCCCAGTGCCAGCTTGTGTTCCTATATCAGAGTTTGCAGAGGCTCTCTCGGGCAAGTTCAAGTTTGAGATGACATGCCACCCACACTGCGGTGCTGGGAGCTATGTGTATGTTATTAGAAAAGGGTCTTCAGCATATGACTATGAATTTGTTCCTCTAGGCAAGATGATAGACCTAGAGGGCTTCCTAGAATATCTCCACGAGAAGAGTGAGGAGCTCAGAGAAGGTCGGAGCAAACTGCTAACAGGGCTGGGTCTCGCGTGGAGGGCTGTGACGAATTTCATAAACTGGGAGAACGTGCCTGGAGAGATTAAGAAGATGCTTCCAAAGCTTATTGTGAACATATTTGTCAAGCAGAACTACGATGCTCTAGGAGAGTTCCACTATAAATTCCTATTCCTGGGTATGATGCACTTCATGGATCAGTATAACTACGATGTAGAGAGAGTCATGAGATGCGATATACACTATACAATGCCAGACGGCAGGGTTGTTCCCTTCTGTGCATTCAACGTCCTCCCAGAGGTTTATAGAGACTATGTTCAGAAGCAGTACTCAATGAGCTTCGAGGAGTATGAGAAGAAATATGGTCCCGGAAAGGTTGGGGAGACTATAAAGTTTAGAAGAACTAGAGATTATCTGGAGATGGTTAAGAAGCATCCTATATATATAAGCCATTACCAGGAGTTCCTCAAAACAGATAGGAAATAGCTAAGCCTGTTTTTCCGTTTGTCCCTAGAGGGTGGGTTTGCTTCTAGGGGCTTCCACCTCGCCTATAGGGATTTTGGTGTTCCTATATGCTCACGGGTGGCTGTTGAGCTAATGGCACTGGGCTCCCATCTATGAGATGCCATCCTGGGCTTGGAGCATTGCTCCCATAGCCGGGGTTATAAATATGCTTATAGATTCTGGATCTATAAGCTTTTTGGGGGTCATGATCTGCCACTAGTCTAATAGCCTCAAAAGATCCTTGTTATTGTAGATCGCTATAAAGAGGGTCTCTCCCAGCTTCAACAGCTCTCACCCTCCTGCAAAGCCCGATCAACACTAAACATACTCAAAACCAACTAACCCTAAACAACCCTAATAAAGCTTTCAGCTCCCATCTAATACAGGGCTTGTGACCAATATCTCATAGGCTCTTTTTATTGTATTTGTGAACTATGTAACTATATTGCTTCTCATCTAGGCTATGGCTAGCCCCTTGCTACCGAACCTCTCCCCGCTCTAGAGGGCAAGGCTTGTTGCCATTGTTTATTGTTAGAGCACCTATACTCACTGCCAAGCTGAATAGCTTATAAACCCCATATATATCTAGCTCATTGGTGGTAGCGTTTGTGGAGGACTTTACAGTAACTCCATGGGAGGTTAGGGGCAGGGTTGACTATGAGAGGCTTATAAATATATTCGGCACAGAGGCTATAACGCAAGAGCATCTTGAGAAGCTGAAGAAGCTAGCGGGAGGAGAGCTTCATGTCCTTCTGAAGAGGGGTGTTTTCTTCTCCCATCGAGATCTAGATAAGGTTCTAGAGGATATAGAGAGTGGAAGGGGATTCTTTCTATATACTGGCAGAGGTCCTTCAGGGCCAATGCATATTGGACATCTAATACCATTCATACTGACTAAGTGGCTTCAGGATAGGTTTGGTGCTAATGTCTATATAATGATAACAGATGATGAGAAGTTCTTAGATGAGGAGGGTATGAGCCTTGAGGATGCTAGGATGTGGGCATATGAGAATATTCTCGATATAATAGCTGTTGGCTTCGACCCCGATAGGACATTCATATTTCAAGACACGGAATATATAGGTGTTATGTACACCACGGCTATAAAGATAGCTAAGAAGATAAACTATAACCTGGTCAAGGCTGTTTTCGGCTTCACAGGGTCTACTAATATAGGGCTTCTATTCTATCCAGCTCTCCAAATAGTCCCCACATTCTTCGAGAGGAGGAGGTGCTTGATACCAGCAGCTATAGATCAGGATCCCTATTGGAGGATACAGAGGGATCTAGCAGAGTCCTTCGGGTACTACAAGGCTGCAGCTATACACTCAAAATTCCTACCACCGCTCACAGGCTTTGAGGGTAAGATGAGCTCATCTAAGCCTGAGACCGCCATATTTCTCTCAGATGATCCAAGGACTGTTAGGATGAAGATCATGAAGTACGCATTCTCAGGAGGACAGCCAACTATAGAGCTTCATAGAAAGCTAGGAGGCAACCCTGAGATAGACGTGTCCTTCCAGTGGTTAAAGATGCTATTCGAGCCGGATGATAGGGTTCTGAAGGATATAGAGGAGAGCTATAGAAGTGGGAAGATGCTCACAGGAGAGTTGAAGGAATACCTGATCGAGAAGATCAACAGCTTCCTCGAGACCCATAGGGAGAGAAGAGAGAAGGCTAAGGAGATCATACATCTATACAAATACGAGGGCAAGCTAGCATCCCAGATGTGGGGCGATAAGCCCCCTAGGCGGTGATAACCTATATGGTTCTAAGTGCTATTCTTTTCACAACAGTGGGCTTGGCTTATTTTTAATTTATATAAAAATCCCGGAGCGTATAAAATCTAGAGGCACTAATAGTGTTGGAGATAGATAGAGGCAACGGCTCGGGGGCTAGCAGCTATATAGTTGACAGGTTTGGAAGGCCTTTCACAATTATGAGGATAAGCATAACTCATGATTGTAATTTTAGGTGCTTCTTCTGTCACATGGAGGGTGAGGATCCCTATTCCAAGAGCTATCTAACTCCTGAGGAGATAGGAATCGTTGCAGAAGCAGCATCAAGGCTAGGTGCTAGGAGGTTTAAGATAACCGGCGGGGAACCCACCCTCAGGAGGGATCTTTTTGATATAATAATGGAGATCAGATCTCGTGGCAAAGCCGAGGATGTTTCCATGACAACAAATGGTTTCCTATTAGAGGAGATAGCTGGCAAGCTTAGAAGTGCAGGCCTAGACAGGGTTAATATAAGCCTTCATTCTATCGATGAGGAGAGGTTCTATAGAATAACAGGCACCAGAATGCTTGACAGGGTTCTGAGGGGTATTGATGCTGCTATAAGGGCTGGCTTTAGGCAGATAAAGATAAACATGGTTATTCTTAGGAGCTTCAATGAGGATGATGTTTGGAGGCTCATAGACTTTGTTAGAGAGAAGAATCTGGTTCTACAGCTAATAGAGCTACACCCAGTGGGAGAGGGTAGGAAGGTGTTCTCGAGGTTCTACACTTTCCTTGAAGATCTTGAGGAGAGGCTTGCAAGAAGCTCTAGAATGAAGATCAGGAGGGAGCTCCATAACAGGCCAGTATACTACTTAGAAGGCGGAGGGGTTGTGGAGATAGTTAGACCTGTTAAGAATCCCCTTTTCTGTGCAGCATGCACGAGGATCAGGCTAACAGCTGATGGTTATCTAAAACCCTGTCTAGTTAGGAGCGATAACCTAGTCTCTATAAGGGATATCCTTAGAAGCGATATGGATAGAGAGGAGAAGGTAAAGAGAGTAGTTGAGGCACTACTACTAGCAAACTCTTTGAGGGAGCCCTCAGCATATTGGAGAATCGGGGACGATTTCGAGAGAATGGTTAATAGATACCTTGGAAATGGCTCTCACGGAGATCATTATGAAAGGCTCAGGATATCAATTCCGAAGAGACTCACCATGCCCAATATAAGATTTATAGAGCTGAATACAGAGACTATGGGGAAGGCGATCCCTGTTATTAAGAGGAGAAATGCTAGATATTCTATAGAGGATTTATGATCTTTCCTTACCTACTCTATAAATTCCCATTCTCTCTTAAACGCCAGGGCCATGAAGCCTCCTGCTATGAAGGCCCCCATCATGCCAACCACTATAGCCTTCTCGCTAGGCTCGTGTACTACTATTAGAAGCAATATGTAGATCAGTGCTATTGTTGCTAAAGAGACCCATCTGGGGACTCCTTCGGCTGTGTATGCTATTGTTAGTATCCCAGATATAGTTATCAACCCAATCCCTAGGGATAAGTTATATAGAAGCACACCTGGTATAAGGAAACCTATGGCTATTATCTCCAATCCAAGCAATATCGAGAGAACTCTGGATATACCTCCAGAAACACCTCTAAGACCTATTAGAGGGGCTACTAGGAATATGAGGGATAGAACCGCTATTATGGGGCTCGCAATGCTAGACCCTAACAGGGTTTGTAGCAGTAGTAGCTCGAACCCTATTATAAGCGATAGGGTTCTCTCCAACTCCTCCAAAGCGCACCCTAGAAATTCGTGTAGCAGGGCTTATAGGGCTTTATACCAATCCTTAGCAGTCAATTGCTGTATATATGTGAATATATGTATATGCAATATAATACTCTCAAGTAGTGTTATACTGGTGTGTATGAATATAATAGGCTCCTATCTCATATATAGTGGATGCCTAGCCAGAGGTGGCTGGATTGGTCTGGCTTACTAGAAGGGATCTTATAAGATATATGGCAGCAGCAGGGATAGCTGGCGCCATAGGATCTCTTATAGTGCCCACCATAAGATATATAACCCCTCCAGCCCTTAGTGGTTCTGCAAACTACCCGAGATCTCTTCTCGTTTTCTCAAATGGGGATCCTGTGAAGACGTCAGAGCTCCCGGTTAATAAACTTTATTTCTTCTACTATCCATTGATAGACACCCAGGCCGTTCTAATCAATCTAGGCGATGAGAGTGGAAAGCCTCTTGAGGTTAAGAGTGTTGAGTTACCAACAGTAATGTTTCCTCTAAAGGATTTCTCTCTCGCAACTGGCGGTACTCCAAGACCTATTGAGGGGCCCCCCAACGCTTCTAAATATGTATTTCCCGGCGGTGTTGGGCCCTATAGATCTATTGTTGCTTATAGCTTCATATGTCAGCACCTTGGCTGTATATATCCTCAGCTCAGGTTCCACAAGCCTGGAGAACCTACTAGTCTCAGAACAAACCCTCCAGAGATAGGGGAGAAGGGGGGTGTTTTCCACTGCAGGTGCCACGGAACTGTTTATGATCCATATAGAGGAGCTGCTGTTCTCTTAGACCCCTCTATACGTCCTCTGCCTAATATAGTGCTTGAATGGGATAGCTCCACGGATCATCTATACGCTGTAGGAGTTGTGGGGCCAACGATATTTGGCAAGATATGCAACCTATGCGGCGACACTATTAAAGATAAGGTAACTGTATATACTGCTGAGGAGCTTGCAAAGATGCTATAGGGGGGTGGCTATATATGGGTCTGGGAAGCCTTATAGAATCTATATGGAATTGGGTTGTTGAGAGGGCTAATCTCAGAGAAATTCCTTTTAGAAGGGTTCCATACACATATTTTGACCTGGATCACTGGCTAGGAGCTATAGTTGCCTCGGCTTTTGCATGGTTAGCAATAACGGGGCTTCTCCTCCTAATATGGTATGACGCGTCAAACCCCTATAATGGCACTATGAGGATCATAAACGAGATACCTTATGGAAAGCTTCTTCTATCCTCCCACTTATATGCTGCGCATCTCATGATACTCTCTGCATATATCCATATGTTCAGGAACTTCTTCAAAGCAGCCTATAAGAAGCCCAGAGAGCTTCTATGGATAGTTGGTGTTCTAACAGGTGTTGTAACCCTTAACACAGCCTTTCTAGGCTATGTCCTGATAGGGGATATAACATCATCGGACGCCATAAATGTGGGTAAGGGTGTTGTTACAGGCGTGTTTGGAGCAGAACTTGGGAACTATCTTCTAGCCCTCCTCTTCGGCACAAGCCCTCAGGAGACATATAGAAGAGTACTGGCATTCCATGTTATATCAGCAGCCCTCCTAGCCCTCCTCTTTGTAGTTCACCTAGCCCTTTTTGAGGCCTACGGACCACCAGCTGATCCCAAGGAGAGCAGGTGGAAGGCTTCCCTCTCTATAATAAACCAGTTGAGAAGGGATCTGGCACCATGGTTCCCAACCAACTTTCTATATATACTATATATGACAGGTGTCACATGGGGAATTCTGCTAGCTCTATTATCGCTAGCCCTCCTATATAGAGATATACATCCTCTAATATCACCACTCCCAGGACCGCCTGCTGGTGTTGAGACGGAACATCCACCCTACCCGCCTTGGTTCTTCCTCTTTTTCTACAAGATAGCGGACTTTGTCTTCCTATCAATACAGAACCCTATAGTAATATCGTTAGGACCCATAATCATGACAATCCCTGAGAGCCCCATACTTGTTCCATTCATAGTTGGAATAGCCCTGCCACTGCTATATCTCATCACAGTACCATTCCTAGATAGAAGAGATGAGAGGCACCCCCTCAAGAGACCTGTTCACACAGCTATAGGGGCTCTTATTGTTGTATATCTCATACAGGCAACAATATGGGGAGCTCTAACGCCTGGAGAGCCTATACATCTAGATAAGGCTCTAACCGTTATGCTTCCGCCTATGGCAACCACAGTGCTTGGAGTATATATTCTCTCTAGGAGCCATGGTAGGGTAGCTGTTAGCAGGGCTACTATTTCGAGGGGTGTTGCAGCACTATATATAGGGGTATTCTTGCTGGCATCTTCGGGCATAACCCTTGCCCTTAGATCCTGGGAGAGCTTTCTATTAATAGGAAGTAGGGATAGCCTGCTCTCAGCATCGCTGGGAGCCCTGGGAGGGGGTGTAGGTCTGCTACTTATATCATCACTCCCTAGGGTTGGGGCGTCTTCAGCAGGATCGCCGGATCCTTCTGGAAGGGCTGTCGAAGAGACTGTTAGGAGAGTTGAGGAGGCTGAGAAAGAGACCCCAGTGTGGATGCTGATACTAGGCGCATTCTATCTGGTGCTGGTAATAGCATCCATCCCAGCCCTAATATATATAGACCCTATATCTAGGACAAGTGCTGTTTCAGCAGCTCTCTCAATAATAATGCTCAGCCTTGGAGGGCTGTCCCACATGGCTTATAGAACGACTAATGTGATCCCATATGGCGACACATATAGGGAGTTGAAGCCCCACATAGCTATTCTTATAATAATGATCATAGCTATAGTTGGGCTGAAGCCCTGAACCTATCCTAGATCCAGATCTTTTTAACCCTTATACCTATTATTCCCTTTTCGATAATATCAGTTGGTGATACTATTGGGCGTTCTGGAGAGGCTGAAGCCCCTATCACCTGGCCAGGAGAATATGCTAGCGGCGCTCAACGATCCCGAGGCTGAGGTTATTGGGATATTCGGGCCCAGTGGTTCTGGTAAGAGTCTCTTCTCAATAGCCTATGGTGTTGATGCTATTCTCAATAATAAGTTCAGAAGATTCCTTGTTGTCAAGCCGCTAGTTAATGTTGTTAGCGGTGCTGGTATTGGTTTAGATGCTGGTAGGGATGTTTTTGAGTCTCTAGTTATGGATTATCTGAGCGATATAGCCTCAACCCTCCAGATTGAGAATGAGCTAGGCGATCTTTTGAAAAGGCGTGCCATACAGATTGTTGATCTCCACTATCTTAAGGGAAGAACCTTCGATGAATCCCTGGTATTTATAGACGATATACAGAATATGCCAGCAGAGAGCGTGATCGAGGTTCTTATAAGGGTTGGTAATAAGAGCAGGTTGATAGTAGCTGGGGATCCTGTCTTTCAGAGACTTAGGAGAGTTGAGAGGGATTCCTCAGCTATAATAAGGGAGATACTCCTTGGTGAGGAGAAGGCAAGGGTTGTTGATCTTGGCTTAGCCGATGTTGTAAGACCAGGGGCTAGGAGGGGTTTGAAGCTAATGATGGAGCTAATACTGAGAGGACGGGCTATGAGTGAGGAGGAGAGGAAAATAGCTGATATCGTTTATAGATATGCACCAGATGCTGATATAATAACAGTAGTTGATGCTGGGAAGGCTAAGGAGATATATGGTGTTAAGGGTGAGGGAATCCCCGATGTGTTTATATTCACAAAAACCCCTGGGAGGCTTATTGGGAAGGGCGGCGAGAGGATCCAGAAGATAGAGTCTGAGTCTGGGAGAAAGTTGAGGGGCGTGGAGCTTGTGCTGGCCTTTAAGGAGTGGATAAGGGCTATACATCCAGTAACATGGGTTTATAAGCATATTGTTGAGGCAGACTTCGCCGGCCCGAGGCTTAGAATTAGGATTGATAGGGATGGTGCTGGAGCCTTTATAGGGCAGGGTGGCTCTAATATAAGGTTCTTTGAGCACATATTAGAGGAGCTTCTAGGCATAGGTGTTCAGCTTGAGCAAGTTGAGGTGAAGGCTGAGAAGGGTAGAAAGAGGAGGTCTGAGCAATCCTGATAAGGTTGTGCTTCTTTATAAACCCAATAGCCGGTATTGGAGGCCCTCTGGGGCTTAAGGGGAGCGATCTGATAGATCCCCGTCATATTGCTAGAACAAACCGTGATAGGCTCTCACTACCATCCATCCAGAGGGCTAGAAGGTTTCTTGCGGAGCTATCGAGCATCAGGGTCGAAGCGTTTTTCTATACCCCATCGGGTATTATGGGTAGCGATCTTTTAGAATCCATGGGCTTCTCCAGCTTCGAGAAGATCATGCTGAGAACCCCCTATACTGATGGGATGAGCACAAGGGAGCATACTGCTGAGTTTGCCAGGCTATCCTCAAGCCTTGGGTGTGATGTTCTTGTTTTTATAGGCGGTGATGGGACTGCGTGCGATATATATAGCTCCAACAGATCCCTAGAGACCCCTGTCCTTGGCATCCCAGCCGGGGTTAAGGTATATAGTGGGGTTTTTGCCACAGGCCCTGAGAGTGCTGCCCACGTGCTCAAGCTATATGCTGAGGGCATTGCAAGGGTTGAGATGAGACCTGTTGTTGATGCTGATGAGGAATCCCTTAGAAGGGGAGCTCTAGATCTTAGGAGGGTGGGGGAGCTACCAACAATAACCGTGCCAGGCCTGATCCAGGGGTCTAAAGAGGCTGGGGTGGGCTATGACGTTGAAGGGATAGCTAGATATCTTGGCGAGGCTATGGAGAGGGATAGGCTATATCTACTAGGCCCTGGCAGAACTATAGCCGAGATAGCAAGGATCCTAGGCCTTGAAAAGACGATCTACGGGGTAGATGCTGTGTATAATAATAAGGTTGTTGGCAAGGATCTAGATGAGGATTCCATAAAAAGGCTTGTAGAAAAATACGGGGAGCCAAAGATAATAGTAACACCAATAGGAGGCACAGGATTCCTCCTGGGAAGGGGAAACCAGCAGCTAGCGCCAGAGATCATAAGAAAAGCTGGGAAGAAAAATATAATCATAGTAATGACACAAGAGAAAGCAAGCACTATAGAAACACTCCTAGTAGACACAGGAGATAAACAACTAGATCAAGAACTAGAGGGCTATTACAGAGCACTAGTAGGATATAGAGAGGAGAAAATAGTAAGAGTAAAGCCATCATGGAAAACAGACAATAAATAGAAGATGATGAGAAAATAAAATAGGGGCCCGTAGCTCAGCTAGGATAGAGCGCCGGCCTCCGGAGCCGAAGGTCCCGGGTTCAAATCCCGGCGGGCCCGCCAAGATCTTTGCTTCTAATGATCCTCATTTATAAATATGAGATCCTCGGGTATTATTTTGTATACGAGGGATCCATGGATTTTTACTCGGGCTGTTCACCGATCCTCAGGTGATCGGTGTATAGCTAATATAATTAGGAATAGATATTGTCAGCAATTAAACGATATTTCTTTTCATGCACCCAATTAGATCTTTATATTTATTATACTTTTTTACGCAGTGTTTGTAATGGAACTTGTTTTATCGAGGTTTTCTGATAATGTTGGGCAGAGGATCATTTATGCTATGGTTGAGAGGTATGGATTATCCGAGGCATCTAAGATCTTAGGCGTTTCTAGATCATATGTCTACCAGATCTCCAGATGAATAAGAGGGCTCCAGATCCTTTGGTTCGCAAGGCTGTAGAGATTCTCGGGCAGATTCTGAAAAAGATCTTGAGCACTCTGGATATTCTCAGAGCATGCATGGTTGTAGATATAGAAGGCAGGATCGATAGGGGATCCATAGCTGAGCTGACCTCCTCCCCGCTCTAAGATAATTTCTCTGGACGCATTTTCAGAGAGTAGCGAGGCTGGTGGGGGGCTCGTTATTGAGGACGGGCTTGCTATTATTATATTATTAATTGGGGAAAGTGGTTATAGCTTCTTTATAAAGGATATAAATATTGGGAGGGGCTATGATTCTCTCGGATTTTGATCTCAGGAATTATATTTCGAGCGGTAGGCTATATATAGAGCCATATGATCCGTCTGTTGTTAGGGAGAACGGTCTTGATCTTAGGCTTGGCTCTGGATACTGCGAGCTCTTGGAGGCGGATGTTGTTCTAGACCCATACTCTCATACCGATCTTAGCTCGTTCTATAAATGCGGAGAAGCCATGGAGATCATCCTAAAACCATGGGGTAGGTATTTGCTCCACACCCTTGAATACATAAGGCTCCCCCCAGAGCTTGTTGGCTTCGCAGAGCTAAGATCAACCCTGGCTAGGCTGGGACTCTTAATACCTCCAACAATAATAGACGGAGGCTTCGAGGGGGAGCTGACAATAGAGGTTCAGGCACCCCCATTCCCGCTGAAACTGAGGCATGGCACGAGATTTCTACACCTAATACTCTCAAAAGTATCAACCCCGATCGAGAGGCCGTATAGAGGGGAGTACCAGGGCCAGAGAGGCGTAAGGCTACCTAAGAAACTAGAACTCCCACATTGATCTTTTGCCCATAGAGGGTTATTTCATTGATCTTAGAGTTGCTCTGTTCTGATCCCTAAACCTCTGCCAGCCTGGGTTAGCAGACTATTAGCCTGCGAACTCATGTTTTCAGAGCCCAAAAGATGGAAGGGGTGGAAGGGAATAATAGAGAGGGCTATATATATGCCCAGCAATAAGAATATCTATGAATGCCGGCATGAACGCTGTGAGAAACATAGCTAGAAGAGCAGGATACATACCCCTAATGCGTAAGAGAATACTAGCATACCAAGTCACACATACTGGGTTAAAACTCATAGCCCCTGAGAGAAGTAATGCTCTAGACCTCAGCAGTGAAAACTCTACTAATCAGGGCTGGGAGAGGATCGTTTTTTGAGGATTCTCTACATGGTTTCCTCAATAGGTCTCGGCCATGCCGCTAGGTCTAGGGTTATCGCTACCCTACTATCTAGAACTGGTGTGGATGTTGATTTCATAGCCCCAGGTTATGTGGGTGAGTTCCTTAGATCCTGGGGCTTTACTGTGCTCAGCATTTCTCGGGAGCTATTGTCTCTAGGGGATATATTCTCTCGTTTCTATGCTAGGAGGGGTTCTGCAGCCTTCACACTAGATCTTGTTCTCGAGATGAATAGAGCTGTATCGAGGAATAGGGCTCTTATTGAGGGCTCTGTTGATGTTAATAAGTATGATGCTATTATAGCTGATGAATCTTGGGAGGCTATGGACAGTAGAATACTTGCCTCAGGGATCCCAAGTGTGATCCTTATAGATTTTCTCGAGCATAGGCCCTCGGGTTTAAGGGATCTCTTATCCTCGATCCTGGTGAATAGATTTCTCAGGGAATCTTTTAGGAGATTCAGCCTAAGACTATATATAGGCTTTAGAGAGACCTTCAGAGAGGGGCATAGACATGGTTTTGAGTATATAGGCCCTGTGCCCCCCATACTTTGGGAAGAGGTTCTCGACAGGGAATCGGCTTCCAGAGAGCTGGGTCTAGACCCCGGCGAGAGAAATGCGCTGATCTCTTTGGGAGGAACTGGGGCTGGTGTTGAGCTAATTAGAATGATAGAGATCTCGCTGAAGAGTCTTGGATTCAATGTAGTTGTTGCGCCAGGCTCTAGAGAGGCTGCCGAGATAGCTAGAAAAGCTGGGTATAGGGTTATCGATGAAAAGCTCATGTACAGGGTCCCTATTCTTATAAAGGCTTTTGATCTTGTGGTCTCGCCGGCTGGGTTGACAACTATAGCCCTTCTAGGAGCGGCCGGGATTCCTGGGATTATTATGCCCCTTATAGGGCATTTCGAACAGATCATAAATGCCAGGGTGGCTCCCAAGCTCTTTAGCAATATAGCTAGTGTTAACAGCCCCGAGGATCTATCAAGGATCTCCTATGTTGTTGATCGTATTATGGGACAAGGATCTAAAGCTCTAGGTAAAGAGATTCTAAGGAATCCGCACGTTATAGCTACAAGGGTCTCGAAGATCCTAACGGCCGAGGGAACAAGGCCCCAGTGATTCAGTAAGTCTGGCTGGGATCCTCCCAGATGTTGCTAAGCTTATTAATACCCTAGTAGATCATGCTATGGAGAGGGCAACTGCTTTGGGCTTCATGCTAGAAGATCTAGCTCCTCTCTTCAAATGGCTAGATAGAATAGGCCTCGGCTTCATAATTATTGGTGATACATGTGTATACTATGCAGCTGGCCATAGAGTTTTCCAAGGAGATGTTGATCTATATATATTCAACGGATCTATATCATTTGTGGAGAACGATCTCAGAAAGTTTGCCGAAGAATCAGGGTGGGATATAGGCTCAACAGAGCTTGGAACTCCATCGCTTGTTCTAAGAAAAAACGATGAGGATATAGCAGTTGATCTATATGAGGCTATGCATGACTTCTACGTTCCGGCTGAATTAATAGAATCATCCAGGGTTATAGATGTCGGGGGGCTCTCTATAAGGATACTGTCGCCAGAGCAGCATATAGTTCTCAAGGCTAGATCTGGCTCCGAGGACGCTATTGCTGAGCTCTCGGAGTATCTAGATCTATATGAGAGCGGCGATCTTAGCATAAATATCCAGGAGATCAGGAGACTCGCATCCCTATTCGAGGATCAGAGGACTATATTGTATAGGCTTAGAAAGGCTGGATTCCAGATATAGGATCTAGGAATACTGCTAAAAGCTCCCATACTATGATTATATGGACACTTACCGGTGGTTGGGATGAAGTATGTGATCAAAGCTAGGATCGAGGTTGATGGTAATGTTGATAAGCCAGATATTATTGGAGCCATTTTTGGCCAAACAGAGGGTCTTTTTGGTCAGGAGCTGGATCTAAGGATCCTGCAGGAGAGGGGAAGGATCGGGAGGATATATGTTGAAACAAGAACACATGGAAACAAGATTGTTGGAGAAATACTTGTTCCCTCAAACCTCGATAGGGTTGAGACAGCCCTTATAGCTGCTATGATCGAGAGCATAGATAAGGTGGGCCCCTATAATGCTAAGGTTCAGGTTGTTGATATAGTTGATATGAGGATGGAGAGGATCAAGAAGATTGTTGAGAGGGCTAAAGAGATACTCAGCAGATGGTCTAGAGAAAAGACACCGGATCTAAAGCAGATAATAGATGAGATAGAGGCGACAATAAAGATCCCAGAGCCGCAGCTATATGGCCCGGAAAAGCTGCCAGCAGGGCCCGATGTTGAGGGCAGCGACACAATAATCCTTGTAGAAGGTAGAGCGGATGTGATAAACCTACTGAGGTATGGATATAAGAACGTGATCTCTGTAGAGGGTGCACAGGGAAGGATCCCTGAGACGATATCCAAGCTAGCTCAGAAAAAGACTGTGATAGCCTTCGTTGATGGCGATAGAGGGGGAGATATGATCCTGAGAACCCTTTTGAAATCTATAAAGATAGACTATATAGCAAGGGCGCCATCTGGCAAGGAGGTCGAGCAGCTAACAGGCAAAGAGATCGAGAGGGCTCTTAAGAACATGATCCCCGTGTCAGAGTATATGAAACAGATCCAGGAGAAGGAGAGGAAAGAAGCTGTTGAAGAAGCCCAGAAGGCTATTGAGGAGAAGGCTCAAGAGCAGCCTCAGCAGGAGAGACATGTTGAGAGAGTAACACAGGCAGAGCAGATCGAGTTAGAGACCCTCATGGAGATCCCAAACAGGGTTGCAGAGGATGCTAAGGCCATAGCTGGGACACTTACGGGGATTTTATATGATCACTCATGGAACCCAGTCGAGAAGATAGCTGTAAGAGATCTCTTTGAGAAACTGCAGGGCAGAGAGCCTGGGAGTATATACGCAGTTGTGTTCGATGGAATAGTCACGCAGAGGATGATAGATATAGCTAGGGAGAAGAAGATAAAGCTATTAATAGGTGTGAGGATAGGCTCCATAACTAGCAAGCCGGAAGATGTGCAGCTACTAACATTCAGCGATATAGGGGCGGCATAGAAGATCACCTGATTCAGTAATAGATTTACTACAACTTCGAAGCCCCACTCTCCAGGGTGAAGAGCTGTTAGCAACCAGAGACATCTCCTAATTTGGAACAATATGAGAGGGTAGCTGTTATCCTATTGAGATAATCAGTGATTAGAAAGGACAGGGCTAGGTAGCACAGCTTCTATGGCTTTTTGAAGACTTGGTGCATCTATCTTTAAATAGCTATGATCACTATAACCTCGGCTAACCCAAATAAAGCGATCCCTATTAACTGGCAAAGAAGAGAGAGCCTTCTATCTATACCAAGTAGAGATGTTGCCATCGACACGGCATAGACTCCGGCCAGAGGTGTTGATACCATGAGTACTATGGATAACCTTCTAGAGCCTAGCCTGGATATGAAGCTAGATCCTTTTCCGCTAAAATAACCATAGAACTTGGGGAACCTGGCTCTTATAAGCTCATTCACTCTAAGAATTATATATGCTGGAAGTATATTTGAGGGAAGCGAGATCATGTAGGATAGAATAGGATCCAGACCAAGAGCTACCCCCAGTGGAATTGCAACCAAAATTTCTCCTACAGGTGATGCTGCTGTTAAGGCTACAGCGGCTATGCGTAGCAAGAGATCCCACGAGGATGGCATGCTCTCCAAAACATTCACCCTAGGCGTAGTGCTAAGGGCTTCTTAAGCATTACAAGCTAGCGAGCTCTGAGCCAACATGGGTTAAGCTTTCATTATTCCGCTCCAGGGGTTTCTGGTTTAACTCTAAGCCAACAACTCCTTGGTTTTTGCCAGCTCCTCCGATAGATCCTGGATCGAGGCTCTATAACCAATTACTCGGAACGACCTCTTGAGGTTCACATAACATATTGGGCACATAACGATAACACGCCCAGATCCTATGTCTGCCAGCTCCCTAGCCCTTCTGATCGCTATCCTGAGAGCCAGTTTTGGCGATATCCCCTCTATTGGTCCTCCACAGCATGTTGCCCTTAACCCGCTATTTCTTGGCTCTATGTATTTCATACCCTTCATTTTAGATCTTATCATGCTATATAGCCCCAGCTTTCTAACCATATAGCAGGAGTCATGGATCGCTGGAGGGCTTATAATCCCACCCACTCCTGACCCTTCTGATTCTCTAGGCGCAGCTTTCTTTTCAATAGTCTGTGCCCTTATCACCTCTATATAGTGTAGAACCTCTATATTATATGAATCTATGAATCTGGGGTAGATCTCCCTTAATATATATGTTGTATGGGGATCTACAGTTATAATCCTCTTAGCACCATTGGATATAAGTATTCTATAAACCATGTTAGCATGCTCTGCGAAAATCTCCTCAAGTCCGAGCTCGTAGAGGTATACTCCTGAGTATATATCATCCTCATACAGATATCCAGGATCTATACCGCTTCTCCTAAGGATCTCAACTATGCTTCTAAGAGATCTCTCGGCATATTGTGCAACATCCTTATCAGCTCTCACAGATTTTGAGACGATCCATGTTAGAAGGTTTGGAGACAATTTATACAGGATCCTTGCCATAAAGATCCCGAGCCTCCCAAGCCTTTCATAGATACTAACTAGGGATCCTGAGTATGCTATGAGCTGATATAGGCATCCGGTGTATAAAATAGTATCTCCGCCTCTTCTAAGCCCTAGATCTAAGGCCCATCTATAGCACACACTCCTAGGAGCTCCCAGAGGGTTTCCAGCTTTCCTGGATATCATCTCTATAAGGGCAACCTGATCTGGAACTATGCCTCTGCTCAACCCTTAACACCTAGTCCCAGGATCTCTGATATATCCCTAACCTCAACATCCCTATCCCTCCCCAGATTCCTCAGAGCATCCTCTAGCATTGCTATGCAGAAGGGGCACTCAGCAGCTATAACCCCAGCGCCTAGGGATAAGAGCTCCTCAGCCCTTTCAACAGAGATCCTCTTCCTCTCAGGCACATCGTACCAGTAGTTAGCTCCTCCGGCTCCGCAGCAGAATGTTCTCAAACTGCTCCTCCTAGCTTCTTTGAATGAACTGCTCGAGATCCTGAGAACCCTTCTCGGCTCCTCAATAACACCATTGATCCTCGCTATATAGCATGAATCATGTAGAGTGATCGGCTTATCTATTCTCTTCCTAAGCCTCAGCCTACCCTCGTCAACAAGTCTTGATAATAGCTCTGTGTGGTGGAGAATCTCGGCATCGAAGCTGGGATCTAGATCTCTGTACTCATTCTTAAACACGTTATACCCGTGGGGGCATATAGTTACTATCCTCCTAACTCCAAGCCTCTTAAAAAGCTCTATATTTCTCAAAGCTATATCTTGAAACCTACTCTCCTCGCCAAGCCTTCTGAGAGGGTCTCCACAGCATGTCTCTAGATCCCCTAGAACAGCTATTCTTAGACCAGCCTCTTTCAGTAGGTCTATGAAGGCCTCAATAATCCTTCTAGCTCTCTCATCGAAGCTCCCCATACAGCCTACCCATAGTAGGTAGTCATACTCACTAGTCTCCTCGGCTGTGTTAACACCGAGCTTTCGGATCCACTCGTGTCTACCTATATTTGGTGATCCAATACTATTGCCATTGTTGGCTATATTTGTTATTAAGGAGATCTTCTTCTGGTCTATTTTCATATTATAAACAAGCCATCTCCTAACATCAACTATGAAGGGCACATGATCCACACCCATTGGGCAGATCTGAACGCAGGCGCTGCATGTAGTGCAGGCCCAGAAGACATCATCACTCAGAAGATCAATAACCTGCTTATCAGGAGTCTCCTTAAACCCCATCCTGAGGGTTAGAACAACCTGTCTAGGCGATAGAGGCCTTTCAACAGCATATGCTGGGCACACACTATCGCATAGGCCGCAGTTTGCACAAGAATCTAGATTTATGAGATCCGTAACCCCTATATCCTTAAAATATCCTAGCCCCACCCTTAGCTTCTCTAACGAAGCCTCGTCAAGCTGGTCCAGCCTATAGGGTGTTGGAAGCTTCCCAGGAATCCGCTCGTCTCTTAGTAAGAAATTAAGGGCTGACGCAACATTGTACCAAAACCTAGTTATGGGTGTTAGTATAATAAGCAGGGGTGATATAGCTAGCCCCACATATATTGCTATCTCTGAGTATATGCCTAGAACCGCTACTAAACCGAGGATCGGGATTAGGAGGAGAAATAATAGATCGAGACCCTTAATATCTAGAAGCCAGCTCCTCCCAACTTTTCTTGGCCTCATCTCATATATAATAATACCCCCAGCTACCAGAGCTATAAAGCCCAAGACTGTGTTTATGGTAGAGAGCATGGCCAAGAATTCCTTCTTTTGAGAGACGATCGATATGATCACATATACTAGGGAGAATATCATGATTAATACATATGAGCAAAGCGCCACACCCCTAAATATGCCCTCTATAACAGGCTCTCCGCCCCACCTAAAGAACCTACCCTGGAGGATGAAGTCCCCAACGAATCTTTTGATCCTTCTCGAGCCAGTCCTCCCAATATTCCTGGCTATGCTGTAGATCCCACCATACAGATCCAGCCTGCGGGCTATCATGAGTATTGCAACAGCCATAAGGATAATATAGATCCCGAGAGCCATGATCCCAATCAAAAGGCTCAAAACAAGCCCCTCTTATTATCTCCTCTAGCCCTAATAACTAGTGGATAGCATATGATTAGCTTCTTGAGAGAAACTATATGGAGATCCCTGGGAAACAGGGAATCATATGAGGCAATCAAGAGGATGTATAGAGAATCATGCGGCGAACAAGCAGAAAAGCTACCAAGCTTCGAGGAGCTTCCAGATGATACCCCCCATAGGTTTTCAGCAATCCTAGCTATAGCGTCTGAGGCTATAATATGTGGGATCAGATCCTGTGATATTAGTGAGATCCCAAGAGAGCATCTAGTAAGGCTTAGACGTGAGCTACTGAGGCTCTATACGGATCTCATAATGGAGGAAAAGGAGTATAGAGTCTCTCTAAGACCTCACAAGATAGAAGATCTATTAATTATGATAGATGATAAGGATATATGATCAATAAACATCTAATTGTTCCAAGCCAGCTGGCTAGAGCGCAGCTTTTCTAAGAGAAGGAGGCCAGCTTGTATTACTATGGCTCTGTTCAATATAAATTCTCTATAAGTTAGTAGAATATGGTTGGATAGAGATGCAGGTCAGAGCTTTATTAACACATAGACGGGGGTGCTTATGTTGTGGGTTGTAGAGGTTGAGGATCTATATAAGGTGTATCCAGGCGATATAAGAGCTCTCAATGGGGTCTCCTTCAGGGTTTCTAGGGGTGAGATATACTCCATACTAGGACCTAATGGTGCTGGGAAAACAACTACTATGAAGATCATAGCAACCCTTCTAAAGCCCACATCTGGGAGTGTTAGGGTTTCTGGGATAGATGTTGCATCAAATCCAAGCTCAGTTAGGAGGATCATAGGCTATGTGCCACAGGATCTTTCCGCTGATGACGAGCTAACGGGATTCGAGAATGTTGTTCTCCAGGCCAGGCTCTATGGGTTGTCAAAAGGCGATGCTGCTAGAAAGGCTAAAGAGCTTCTCGAAATGGTTGGCTTGGGGGATGCGGCTAACAGGCTTGTGAGAAGCTATAGTGGTGGTATGAGGAGGAGGCTTGAACTTGCTATGGGGCTTGTTAATGATCCCGAGCTGCTAATATTAGACGAGCCAACCCTCGGACTTGATGTCCAGTCCAGGCTTGCCCTCTGGGATTATATATATAGGCTTAAGAGGGAGGGGAATCTAACGATCCTCATGACCACCCATTATATGGATGAGGCCGATAGGCTTAGCGACAGGGTTGCCATAATAGATAGGGGTAGGATTGTTATTGAGGGCCCTCCAAACAATCTCAAGTCCAGGATAGGTGGAGATATAATAATGATCAAGATATCATCGGTCTCGGGAGATATAGCTGGTAAGATTGCAAGCGTTGAAGGAGTTCTTGGTGTGGATCTCGTTGAGGGCAACCTGAGGATCAAGGTTAGATCTGCTGAGCAGGCTATGGCAAAACTCCTCGGAGTGCTTGGCAGTATAAACGGGCAGATAGAGGGGATATCGATAACAAAGCCAACACTAGATCAGGTGTTTATAGAATATACAGGTAGAATGTTCAGAGACGAGGAGCCAGGCGATTTCAGGAGACAGATGATGGTTTGGAGGAGGAGACGGTGATGGGATCTATAGCTGCTCTCTATGAGAGGGAGATTGTTAAGTGGTTTAGGCAGAAGATTCAACTTGTATTCGTAGTAATAATCCCGCTGATGTGGATGGGGCTATTTGGTAAGAGCCTGAACTTCTCCATGCTATTCAGAATCCCCTATGTGCCTGGTATAGAGCCTATGAGGGCACAGATCCAGCATCTTATCGAGGAATATATAGTGAAGAGATACTTTGGAACATATGATTACTTCTCATTCTTCGTTGTGGGTATGCTAAGTGTATTCATACTCTTCACGACTATGTGGAGTGGGATGAGCATTGTGTTTGATAGAAGACTTGGCTATCTAAATAGATTCCTGGTTGCCCCAATACCCAGATATAGTATTGTTGTCAGCAAGATCCTATCCTCAGTAACTAGATCATTAATCCAATCATCAGCACTGCTAGTAATAGCCCTAGCACTTGGGCTAAGCCTTAGAGCAGGTGTGGGACCCCTAGAGATCCTGGTTCTATATACTATCATAACAGCACTGGCTATATCGTTCTCATCCATATTCACAGCAGCGGCTATTAGAATAACGAGCCATGATCTCGTGATCTCCATAGCCAATCTGGTCAATCTTCCCCTAATGTTTACAAGCAACGCGATATTCCCAACACAGCAGATGCCCGAGTATCTACAGATAATAGCAAGGCTTAACCCAATAACCCATGCTAATAATATAAACAGGTATTTCCTTCTAGGAGTTGGGGATCCAGAATCCCTGACCGGTTCGGCAGTATATATGATCCTATTCACAGTAGCCTCACTTGCAATAGCCATGATCTTGTCTAGAAAAATAGAGTAGGGATTATATATAATGCTAGATATAGGGTCTGGCCGTAAGAGTGTTATTATTACGGCAAGCTGGCTCGGATGGTTCTCAGTATTCCTAGCAAGATTCGCGCCATCCCCGGTTCTTCTATTAATAGAGAGAGAATTTGGTTTATCACATGGAGGGGCAAGCCTCATATTTACGAGCTATTTAGCGGCATATTCCGTGATGCAGATACCAGCTGGCATTCTAAGCGACATGTTAGGGCCTCGAAGAATAATATCTATTGGTCTCATAGTAATGGGTCTCTCAGCACTAGCAATGGGTCTTAGCCAATTTTTCCGCTAATGATCCTCTACTCATTCCTCACAGGTATTGGTGCTGGAACATTCTATACCTCAAGCACATCGCTAATATCTCTAATCTTCCCTCCAAGAGAGAGGGGAAGAATGCTTGGGATAGCATACTCTGGTATTGGTGCTGGAACATCGATAGCTATAGTGGCGGGTGGATTCTTTAGCCATATATATGGCTGGAGGCTTTTGTTCCTAGTGTCATCGATTCCAGGTGTTGTTGGTTCTATATTGTTTCTACATGGGATCAGGGGGGATCAGTATAACCCCTCCCGGGCGAGGAGTAGATCCTCAATTCTTGGCCTAGAGATGCTGAGAACAAGGGTCCTTCAGGTATATATGGCTGTGCATGCATTAATCCTCATAACATACTTCGGGGTCACATCATTTACGCCAACATATATAGCATCATCAAGCGGGTTGGGAATAGTAGAGGCAAACCTAGTATTCCTAGCATTCCCTCTTTCTGAGATACTAGGTGGATTAATAGGGGGATATCTAGCTGATAAGCTTGGCGCTTGGAGGATATCTATCACAAGCTTTATAGTAATATCTATAGCTGTGGCATTAATCCCACTAGCATACTACCCAATATATGTGGCACTACTCCTCCCAATTATAGGGTTCATGTTTAGAACAGCTGCAACAACACTACCACTATTGGTGGTTGAGAGTACACCCTCAAACATTGTTGGAACAATACTTGGGTGGTATAATTCGATAGGCTTTCTAGGAGCCTCGGTAGGTCCATACATGTTTGGAATTATAGCAGATAGATGGGGTTTTTCTCTATCATATATAGCGATATCGATCTTTCCATTGATATCAATACCAATGATGCTGTCGAAAAAAACACTAGCTCTTAGCCAGCTCTTCCACAGTTTTTCTAGCAGACTCTACCCCTCTGAGATACCATGCTGCTGATGATGAAAGACCGATCGCCCATATTAGGGATGCTAGGGCTAGGAATAGCTGTGCCGATATGTATTTCTCAACATAGACCATCACAGCTACAGCGGCTGTTGATACTAATGTTATGAACCCTATAGTTGAGGCCCTAACACCTGTTGGAAAGAGCTCGCTCTCTAGAGCACTTAGAGAAGCCCAAGCCCATTCTGAGAAAATCATGTTTATGAATACAACAGCTAGGAACACCTCCAGCGGTGCTGCGCTGTGTATAATTGCTAGGGTTATAGCTGTTATTGTACCGCCTAGGTATGATGTTAATGTGGAGATTTTTCTACTCCTATCTATAATTGGTAGGAGGAGAAAGGCTCCTACAGAGGCTCCTAGATTGGCTATAGCTATGTTGAGGGGTGCTATATCGATCCCATAGGCGAATCCGCTGGCATATGGGAGATAGTATGATATTATATTATATGTTACATACTGCGACCCTGTTATTAGTATAAGCACCACCAGCCTAAAGCTATATCTCCTCATAGCATCCCTCAACCCCACCCCCTCGCTAGGAATCTCAAGCTTCTCAATAGCCGCGGCTATAGCTTCTCTAGGCTTTCCAGAGATTCTCGACATGATCTCAATGGCCTTATCATATCTCCTCCTCTGGATAAGCCATCTAGGAGATTCTGGGAGATGTATTCTAGCAAGTGCTATTACTATGGCGAGCATAGCTGCGGTTAAAATCACAGAGCTTATTTGGGAGGTTATGTCTGTATATAGTCCTCCATAGTATAGAGCAAGCCATGCAATTACTGCAGCACCAACATTCCACATGTTAGCAGACAGCATTATAGCCTTACCCCTATGCCTAGCCGGAGTAAGCTCAGCCATGGCTGAATATGCGGCACCGATCTCACCACCTATGCCAAAGTTTATGGCAGAGCTCAGAATCAAGAGCTCTGTGAAGCCCCCATGTAGTGGTACGAGGAGAAAAGTTGCAGCAGTATATATAGAGATAGCAACAATGAGCATAACCCTCCTCCCATATATATCAGCAAGCCTCCCAAGAACCTGGGCTCCCAGCATGAATGCAAGGAGATTTATAGAGAATATTGTTGTGGCCAGCCCAGGCTCCACTATTAGATATAATATAGATGGCACTATTGTGAAGAGAACACCGTCTAGGAAGAATGTTAGCGATACTATTGTAAATAGCTTCCAATGCTCTCTATTCCATGGAGAGCTATCTAGGAGAGCATGGGGTGTTGACACAGGGTATCCCTAGCTAGGGAGTTATCTGTAGTATATAAGCCTATTTATAGGTAATCTATAGAGCCTGCTTTAATCCTACTAGGGATTTAGCTGTGAGATAGAGCATATAGCCAAAACATATAATAAGTTTATAGATCTATGATCGTAACCCTATTGCTAAGTCTACCTATCCCCTTAACACCAACCTCTAGAAGCCCCTCTCGTTCTGGTAATTTGTACTCACTCTGATCCCTAGATCCGCCTAGATACCCGATGCTGCCGAGACTAACTATGGTTCCAGGCTCTATTGTCATTATCCTAGAGAGATACGATAAAACCTCCCTATTATCGAAGATAAGCTCATCACTAGAACCCTTCTGAACATACTCACCATCAAATATAGAATACATTTCTTTACCTCTGAAGTCTCCAAACTCATCGGGAGTCACAACCCATGGCCCTATTGGGCCAAGGGTATCTATGTTTTTTCTAATAAATGGAGCCCCCCTTATATATTCTCTCCTAATCTCTCCAGTAGCTGGATCCCTTCTGTATGCATAATAAGCATCATCACTAGCGAGGGCCGGGGCTGTTATATCATTAAAAACAGTGTATCCAAGAATATCCCTCTCCATATCTGGTACCCCCCTGATCTTTCTCTTAGTTATAAGGGCTATCTCGACCTCAGGCCTGATCCCTCCTCTAGGTGCCCTAATATCCTCGCCACATCCTATTAGGGTGTTTGGTGTCTTGATGGTGAATCTAGGGTGTCTGAGATCTCTTCTAGCCTCTATAGGATCCTCATGTCCAAGCATCTTAGGCGAGTTAACTACAACGCATATAACATAGTTTATAAGGGGCGGTTTTAGCTGGATCTCTGAGATCCTTATAGCCTCCCCCTTTGGCTCTCCAACTGATTCTATATAACTCCTCAGATCACCCTCTCCTATTATATATAGATAATCCCCCCTAACCTCTCCAAAAACCCTTCTCCCATTATAGATCGCTGCTGCTAGTCTCAATGTCTCCCGATCACCTTGCCTCCTTCTATAGTGTAGCCGGCTATGTAGTAGTAGCCTCCTAGGATGCTCGTTATCTCAATGAGCTCTACCTCATCATTCTCGCTGTACCCGATCTCCACCTCGCCCTTCCCCTTATATGCTGAGCCTAGCTTGTAGTTGCTCCTTATGATCTCGAGAACCTCTGAGACACCCTGCTGACCATCATACGTTATTGGGAAATGTCTATACGTTAGTGTGGGGCCGAAACCTCTTATTGGTATATCCCTCGTCTCCTCCTCAATCTCAACTGTTAGTGTTAGAAGCCTTCTACCAAGCCTGCTGCAATATCCTCCAAGCTTTGTTCCTTTAGAGACGCTGCTTAGCGCAGGGTTCAATGGGTTGATCCTGCTCATAACAATTTCAGCTATCTTTTTAGGATACCCATTAAGCCACCCCCTAATAAGCGCCCAGTCTTTATCAACCCACATGAATGGAAAGTAGGAGTATGTTTTACCGCTATATATAACCTTTAACGCTATAGCAGCCTCTCTATACTGTGTCATATCAGGAAGCCTGTATATCCAGTCTACATTACTCCCATGTACTGTGACAAAGTCGGCGACATAGAACCAGGCCTCATCGGTACTTCTGAGAAATCCTGGCAGGAGCTTTTGAGCTTTATCCCTATTAACTCTTGCATGGACTGCTAGGTATTCGACGCCATAGTGATAAGGCCCTTGGGGAACTATTGAGGATCTGCCACTCTCTGTTATGCTATGCGTGTATGCGCCCAAAAACCACCCTAGGAAGGATTCTCTCCAGGGTAAATAATTAACACATCTAATAGAATTGAAGATCTATATCTTCCCAGGCTTATCTCAGATCGTGGATGTAGTCATAGAACTTGAGCACCTCGGAGCTTAGCTTTCCTTCATCAATAAGCTTGGCAACATGTTCCCTAGGACTGAATATAGCATCCAGCACCTGCTCTCTCTGCTTCTCATCCAGAGGGGCTAGGGTGAAGAGTACTCTGCTACTATGCTGTATATAGAGGCTTGATGTCAGCTGTTTTCTGAGGATCTCCATTATTGCTTTTGCAAAGGATCTATCGAATCTCGGTGCAGTCTCTATAACGATCTTCTCGATCTCATCAACAGACCCTCCTATGACCTCTGAGATCTCCTTAGCAGCCTCCCTAGCTGAGAGCTCTCTGAAGGGACCGGACGAGTATGCCCTAGACAGTATATTTTTGACGCTCTCAATAACAGATCGATCCTCCATTTTTGATGGCGATATTCTCTCGACAATCCTCCTAGCAGCTAGAGTGTCGAACTCATTATAGAAGGCCCATGTCCACTCATAGTGCAGCTCCCAGAGTCTTTCAAAAAGCTCCTCTGTGAAGGCTGTTCCAGCCTCAACCCTAATCCTATCAACAACTGGGATCACTCCTAGCTCTGTCAGGCCAGGACCCTTTAGAGATCCTGCCCTTGTAAACATGGCCCTATGCCTTATAAGGGTCCAGAGCCATGATACGAATATCCTATATGTTGCCAGGTCGTTCATAAACCTCTGACCCAGCTCATAGTCATCTATGGCTGCAGCAAGATTTCCATTAAGAACCTGAAAGCCGTAGTTTGCAGCCATGTAGAAAGCGTGTTGGGCGTGCTCCACAGTTATATCGCCTCTGGGTGGCTCGTATAGAGCGCTCCAGAGATCCTTTCCGCCCCACAGCTCCGGATTTTCCAAAAGCTTCTCAGGAGTATCAATCATATCCCTCCTAATAATCCATGGGGTTATTCTGCCATTCTCATCGATCAATCCCAGGCTTTGGAAGAGCCTTCTCTCAGAATCTGTTAGCCCACTCTCAGCACTTGGGATCACTATGTTTCCAGCCTTTACAAAGGATACTGGTCTATTTATCATCCCCTGAAGCTCCTCTAGATCAGCCCTCAAGGGTTTGTTTCCTGCGGAAACATAGGATTCCTCAGGGGTTGCCACCCAGCTCTGCCTAAAGAGATCATATAATCTCCCTCTAACCCTGCCCTTTAATATGTCATCAAGAGTTATTCTAACACCCCTCGGTATATCCCCGTCTGGAACGAATATGAGACCTGTAAGCCTTTCCCTAAGCTTATCGATCCATATAGCCCTGAGAGCCCTCGCGTTGTAGATATACCTAGAATAGGGATCCGTGGGCTGATAGAGCATAACAGCAGCCATCCCACCAACTGGCGCGGCATTCAGCTTGCCATCACGCCCAATACCTGCCATTAGGGTTATTAGGGCATTGTATCTCTGATAGACCATCATGATTGGATGTGTCATTGTTATAGCCTGAGGGTCTGGGAAGACAGCTTCGTCCTTATACATCTCTATAAGGCTTCCCAGATAATCCCAGCGCCCATTGTTAGACTTTATAAGCCTCTCCCTAAAGATCCAGAATATCACTGGTAGATATCTCCCTGCATTAGCCTCCTCATAGAGCATAGCCACCTTCATCTCACCAATTCTAAGCCCTAGTTTATGCTCAACCCTCCTGAAGATCTTCTCTACCACGAGAGCCTCCCAAGGCGTTTGAATCTTTGGTAGATAGAAACAAACACTTCTACCCATGCTTTTTAGAGATCCATAGTTGTTGAGGACATAGATAACAAGCGAGGTTATGATAGCAGGCACAGGTTTTCCATCGACAATGACATCGAAGTCGAGGAGATGGATCCCTGGGAGCCTGTGGATCATAGCAGGCCATCTAGATCTATCCTTTTTAACCACATAGACTTTACCCCTCTCATAGTAGGGGCTAGGTATATCCCCTGCTAGAACCCTCTTAACAATCCTCCTAGCCTCCCACACAGGTGCAACCCTCATCTGAGAGCCGCTAGGTATAAACCAAGCTGGCGAGGCGTCCTCCTCATCCTCCATCATTGAGACAACATCTGCATTAATCTGGTGAATAGCCCTACTCATAGGAAACCAAGGGCCGGTAATCTCGAGACCAGATCTCAAGGGATCGAGATCACCTGGTACCGGGGTTCTCTGGTTAAGACCCCACCTATGCTCGCTATCCCTGCCCAGGAAGTTATCTATAAGCCCCTGGAGGATCTCTCTATATGTTCTAACATTCCCATCAGCATCTGCGAATTTCTCATCCCAAGAAGGAAAGGCTCCCTTGATCCTTACAGACTCTTTCCTCAAGAGCCATTCTCTTCTAGCTCTGATAACACGATCTATTTCAGAGCTAAACTCTCTGGCAAGCTCTTCTATAAGCTCTTCTACAATAATCCTTCTACCATTTACTATCTTTTCGCCAAATAGATCGCTATATTCTCTTATAACCACAGGGTTTACATGGATCATAGAATACCCACTAAGAATAATACATATGAGATTATAAAAACACATGATTATAGTCAAGAGGAATGTGCTAGAGAATCGGCAACTTGATCTTATTCTTGTCTTGTTTTATAGAATACTGCTCTAGGATTAAAAGTTGTGGTGCACCCTGTCTGTTCCGGGCCTCATGATCCCCATATATGCCTTGTCACCTATGATCTCGATTTTTATAACTCTTGAGGGGCTCTTCAGATCTATCATGGCTATGCCCATTCTCTCAATAGAAATGCCAACAGCTATCTCTACAGTTCTACAGCTCTCTACATGCGTGCCCCTCTTTATACATTCAACCCTTACTCTATCGACATCTCTTCTAAGTCTTTTTCCACACATATCTAATGTTGCTCTCACTATATCATCTGCATTTGACTTCGAGCATGCATCGATCTTTATAACCCTAGAGGCTGTATATGGAGGCCTTCTCATGATCTCCTCGAAAAGCCTCTCTTGATCGATCGCTGAGAAGACAAGGACCACATCTCTGTAGCCTGTCTTCTCTACCCTAACACTAGGATCGAGCCTATACAATAGATCTTCGAGCTCTCTCTTAACCCTATCCTCCTTCCCAACCCTTGCTGTGACAACAAGCTTTGGGCACATACTATGATCATTTAATGAATCTATCCAGCCCAGCCTCCTTTCTAGCCGTATCCTCTCTAGAGGCTCTTCTCTGAACCCTCTTCTGGGTCTCGCTCTCCGCCTTTGTCTCGGCCCTGCCCTCTGCCTTCTCTTCCTTACCACTACCCCTAAGTCTGATCCTCTTCTCAAACTCTTTAACCAGTGATAGAACATCTTTAGCCCTAGGCCCGGCTAGGTATTCTATCATAGAGTCGCTCATATGCATACCAATAGCGAGCTTCGAGGCATTGACAGGGTTATTCCTGAATATGATCGATAGATATGGTATCACATCCTTCTTGGCTGTTGCTGTTGATATATGGTCTATAGATGCTATAAGCTGTGCTAACTGATCCCTAATCTCTCTAGTTTCCTTGCTCTTAGCCATATAACGGATCTTCTCTGGAAATCTATAGCTAACCCACCTCCTATCCTGGCTTTTCTTAGCTAGAGCAACCCCAGCGCTCATTAGGTCTATAGCATATGACAAGAGATCCCAGTTCCCAGTCTTTATGATTCTCCCCATATATACAGAAGCCCTTGAGAGGGCTTCATACGCTCTCCAAAGATCCTCTGGATCCTGCATTTGTGCTGGAATGTTCTCGTTTATCCACTGCATGAGCATATCGTTATCAAGCTGTGTGCTTCCTGCAGCGGCTCTTGCAGCTCTTGCACTCCTAGCACTAAAGATCCTTCCAAGGGTTTCGAAGGGGTTTCTCTCCCTATCCCTATACCCTATAATAGCCCTGACACTATCCAGAGTAACCTTCCCAGAGCCTCTGGAAACACTCTCTAGATCATTTATTGCTGATCTGAGATCACCCTCGGATCTTCTGGCAATCTCTCTCAAAGCCTCCTCATCGCATTCAACATGCTCAGAGGAACAGATCTTCTTAAGGAGCCTTATAACATTACCCTCGGACAGCTTCTTAAGCTCTATAGATATTGCAGCATTTCTCAAAGGTCTAAGAGCTGGAGACCACGGGTCATTGGCTGTCATTATGATAGGCACTCTTGTGCTCTCTATAAGCTTTAGCACTGCTTCAAGACCCCCCATATCAGCTCTAGCATTGATCCCATCGACCTCGTCTAGGAGAATAACCCTCCCCCGGCCGAATAGTCCTCCCTTATCTGATGCTGTGATGGCTATTCTCTCTATATCCTGCATCCTCCTGAAATCGCTTGCATTCATCTCGATAAGTTCAAGCCCTAGTTCTCTTGCGATGCACTCAACCAGCGTTGTTTTACCCACACCTGGTGGACCATAAAGAAGTACTGCTCTACTCTCAACCTTTGGGAAACTCTTGATCCATTCGATGAGCTTGTTTTTAGCCTCATCCTGATCTATATAGTCAGCTAGGGTTCTGGGCCTATATTTTATTATCCAGGGAATTCTGTCGCTAGCTCTTTGAAGCGCCAAGCTTCTTCCCCAGAAGCACTAGTCTTGCTAAGAAAGCGTTTAGCTGTATCTCATCATCTGCCCCCTCTATTAATCTATAATTGATCTCCCCAGCATAGTCTGCAATATATACCCTCAGATCCTCATCCATTTTTATATCGGGGCTGAAGATCTCTCGGTGTATCTGTTTTATAACATCCATTCCAGACAGCCCGTACTCGATCATGATCTTCCTAAGCCTCTCCCTAGCATCGTTGAAGCTGCCGGCAAAGGCCAGCTGGATCATTTCCCTTACCTCCTTAGGGTGTGCGAGCCCCACAACCTTGTATACGGAGGACACAGTAACCCTTCCGAGGGCTGCTGCTGCTTGGAGTATATTTATAGCCCTCCTCATATCCCCCTCTGTTATATCATATATAGCATCTAGAGCATCTGGATCGAACTCTACCCCCTCTTTATCAGCTATCATCTTAAGCCTACCAACAACATCCTCCCTAGAGAGCGGCACGAATCTGAAAACAGCGCATCTGCTCTGGATAGGCTCTATTATTTTAGAGGAGTAGTTGGCCATTAGTATAAACCTCGTTGTTGATACATACATCTCCATAAGCCTTCTAAGAGCCTGCTGCGCATCTGCTGTCATGTTATCAGCCTCATCAAGGATTATAACCTTAAAGGGCACATCACCAACAACAACAGATCTAGCGAATTCCTTAACCTTGGTTCTGATCACATCTATACCCCTCTCATCCGAGGCGTTCATCTCAAGAACATATCTTCTATAATCCTCGCCATATAGATCATGAACAAGCGCAAGAGCCACGGTTGTTTTCCCGACACCTGGTGGTCCTGTGAAAAGGAGGTGGGGCATGTTCTTCTCCTTAACAAAGATCTTAAGTCTGGAAACTATATCACTCTGATTCACAACATCATCAAGAGTTCTAGGTCTGTACTTCTCGGTCCATAGAAGCTGGGCTAGCTCCTCAGACATCCTGTAACCCAAAGATATTCTACACGAGAAAATATAATTATAGTGTCTCATTATAACTAAATAGATCATAGCTAGCCTGTTATTAAACATTCTGGTTGTTATGTTATTAAAAATCTGAGGAGGTCAAGGTATGTGGTCTAGATATTTAAAAGGTTCTGTAGGATAGGGTAGCAAGGAGAGGAGGGATCTAGATCTAACAGCTACTTCTTTCTACTATTCTCAATATATGCTAGAGCCTCTACCAGGGCCTGATCCCTGATTCCTATCTTCTCAGCTGTTCTTATAAGCGATGTACGGTCAGTGCTGCCATATAGCTTTCTAGATGCCTCTCTAAGTGTCTCACCATATTCCCAGGGAAAAACTATCCACTCACTGGTTTCTAAGTAATAGTAATCGGGATATAGTATCGTTTTTGGCTTAACATAGAGAGTAGCTGTTCTAACCTCTCTAGCCCCATACAGTTTTATTAACTCAATAGCTGTCTGGAGGGTTCTCCCAGTATCTGAGACATCATCTACTATCAAGACCCTCTTCTCGCGTGGCGAGAGTGTTGGGCCAGAGATCACGAGGGGTCTCTCTCTGGTCTCCCCTATACCTTTATAAAACTTTATCCCAACACCCCCAACATCATCAACTCCTAGAAGATCTGATACCATCTTTGCTAATATCCAACCATTCCTGAAGATCCCGAATACTATATCTGGTATAAAGCGGCTGTCCGAGATTTTTTTGCTAAGCTCTATAGCCCCGTTCACTATATCAGACCAGTTAAGAACGAGAAAACCCATACATACATCCCCAATATAACTATTAATATGGAGGATAAAACATATATGTGGTTAATATAACAAATCGATCTATAAATGGAGGCGAGACTTTATAATAGAGTTAAAAGCCTCTATAAGAGAAAATATTGGGCTAGGGATGCTATCTAGAGAAGCATTATTAGCTATAGACGATGGCTATTTCCCTCCTCATTATAAGTCTCTCAAGGGATATACCCCAGTAGTTGGGATTGTTGGCTATAGATCATATATATATGGAGTTGCCCTTAGATTCCTTCTAGTGGACTCTATGGGTATAGAGAGCATAT
>Ga0101942_100093_pt1 | contig 57426 bp, 59 predicted proteins | sample DewCreD2012metaG_4_FD_75243 | JGI IMG/M metagenome (GOLD analysis project Ga0101942, IMG submission 75243) | Hot spring sediment bacterial and archeal communities from British Columbia, Canada, to study Microbial Dark Matter (Phase II) - Dewar... ...
ATGCTGGGGATATCCGGGGGAGTTCTGGCCCCCCTCACCACCCCCCAAATGACAGATGTAAACCCGAATAGATGGGGGGAACCTATGAGCCGCCGACAAGAGGGCGGGAACCCCCGCCCTTTCAAGGCGGAGAGGAGGTCAGCTCTAACAAGTATTTCTAGCTGGTGGAGTTCTCTGGGCATAGCTATATGGCTAATAATAGTTCGACATAGCTCTACACCCCTCCAGCCGAGAGGCGGTGAAATCCATAGCAATAACCCCTTCACAGATAGGTTGGGCTAGGTGTGCTGAGATGTATTCGTCAAGCGCAAAGACCATGGCTAGGGGCTCCCCGAGGGTTCTAATGAATGTGGACTGGGATTTGGCTATATCGAGCTTCTTCATAAGGCTCCAGGGCGATTTGAAGGACAACCTAGTGGGGATCGTGATTCCTGAGGGTGAGGTTTATGAGAGCAACGTTCTCGTCATTGTTAAAAAGAGGGATCTAGATACCGTCTCTAGGATCCTTAGGATCGCTGGCGAGGTTGAGGATATGTTCGGCGGGAGGATTATTATAAGCCCATACATAGCCCACGAGGGTGAGGAGAACGTTATTAAGGCATTCAAAGAAGCTTCTAGAGGAGGCAGCTAAGGATCTCGAGATCGGTTGTTATAACAAGGCTGCATCGGCATCCTACTTCGCAGTTAGGAAGGCCTCAGAAACACTACTCAGGATCCTAGGGGAGGCAGTCCCCAGGAGGGACGATAAGCTGGCTAACGCGATAAAGTACAAGGGCTTAGCAGATGTCTCCGAGATCCTGAAGATCCTCTACCAGGCAAGGAAAGAAGCTGACTACGGCGAGGGAGTAACCGAGGAGGAGGCCAGGGCAAGCGTCGAGATGGCTAAAAAGGCTATAGAGGTTATCGAGAGATTCATAAGCCTAGTTGGCAGAGACTCAGTAGATCCTTAGGTATATATCCATTATCTCATACAGCCCCCATTCTTAAGTCAAGCACAACAATACGCTTTACAACCTGAAAGCATAGCCCCTCAGGGCGGGAATGGTATTGTTTCGCGGGGTATTGGGCGACTTTTGAACAAGCATTTAAAGACCCTTAGAAGGCAGTGCTAGATAGTTTGGCCAGCAAATATGGGAGATAGCTAGAGGTAGATCCGCTGATGATAGGAGTGTGAAGAAGGTTCTTAGAAAGCTTAGGGATGAGGAATATTGCCTAAAAGAATGCCAAGTTTATTGAGGATCTGGCCCGGGTAAACAGTGCGGCTTTGTCGTTGGCAATGTCTATAAGGGCAAGAGGAAGTTCGCTAGTAAGGTCGAGAACGACAATCTCAGGCACGAAATACACCAGCGGAGCGTCGCAAAGCTAGCTAGGATCTTGGACGAGAAGCCTCTACACATAGTGGAGACATCAGAGACGTACTTATCCTCTGTAGACCTATTCACGAGAAAGCCCATCCATAAATACACCCCCTCAGTGATCCGCATTGTGTTGAGACGAGGTAGAAGGGTAAAAGTGGTTAAAATCCGCCTGAGACTGGCTAGGCTAGGCAATAAATTGATCCTGGATAGAGATGCTATCGGAGGAATAAACATAGAGCTAAGGTTTCTCTCAAATGGAGGCACAGTGGCGTTGGGCTCGACAGAGCCCCATGGGGTGCAGGTGAAGCTATTGATCTTAGGCCGAGGGCTAACCCCAATCACAGAAATAAAACTAGGGAAAAATAATTAGAAGTACCGTGAAAGGGGAAACGCTCCCATATATCCCTATAAGAGATGGCTTAGAGCAGTTAGAGAGACCTGCGGGCAACAAACCTTATAAGCCTATATGAGACCTGAAACAGTTCATGAGGGTGGGAAGAAGATCATGTTTACAAGTGTGTATGTGTATTTAGAAGTTGGCAAGGGTGTGGAGATGGGTGTGAAAACAATCACTATATCGATCGAGGCTTATGAGGATCTATTAAAGCTTAAGAGGCCTGGCGAGGGCTTCTCAGACATGATATTGAGGCTTGCAAAGAAGAGGAGTCTATTGGATCTTGCTGGTATATAGAAAGATGTTGATGATGAGGAGTTAGATAGGGTGTTGAAGGAGATAAGGGAAGCTTGGTTAAAATGGGGTATCAAAATAGAATAATTGTTTTAGACACCGATATCCTGATCGATTTTCTAAAGGGTAGGGAGTTGGCTGTGAATATAATAAGGGGTTTTCTAGAATCTAGAGCCCGCTTAGCAACAACGTTATAAATATTCTCGAGATGTCCTGGGGGCATATAGAGTTGGTAGGTTGAGGGATGTTGAGGAGCTGTGCGATATACTAGAGATCCTCAACCTCACATTGAGGGAAGCTTTAAAAGCTGGCGAGGAGATTGCATATCTATATTCAATAGGGCAGCCTATAGATATCAGAGATCTATTGATCGGAGTTATAGCACGTGAGAATGGATACTCAATACTCACAGGCAATACCAAACATCTCAATAAAATACGCGGATTAAAGGTGATACCATATTAAAGGGGTTCTGGCTCATAGCGGTTTAGGATGCTCGCCTCATCACCCTCTATTTAGTTCCTAGACTCCCACTTCGGGAGCCTCCTAACTTGTGGCTTCTTTTTATTATTTCAATAATGGATCTTCCACGACCCTATAAGGCTCTCCCGAGGAGCCTAGCTATGGATCGATGCTCCGGCAAGCACATATAAACCCCGAGACAGAAAAGAGATCGGAAACAACAAAAAGAAGCTACAACCTTAGATTTTCTAAGAAGGGATTAATATGGTGTACATACACCATGGGTTCTGTGGTTATCGACATTGAAGACTATGGTTCGCAGGGTGGGGCTAGGTTAAAGGCTATGGTCGATACTGGTTTCTATAGGGATATGACCCCTCCTCGCCCTAAATGGCGAGACTTTCAGTTGTCATGGGAGAATCGGGGGTCTTTGAGTTCTATATCTATAGGATTTGATCATGGATCTTATGATTCGGCGTATAAGAGCATATGGCATGCGAGCGGCCTCAGAAACCGCCACCCCAATTGATGCTAGCTCTGGGTGGTATCTACCTATAACTCTATAGATATGGATTAGGGTTCTAAGGACTCGCTTCCTCAGGATCTTTAGCTCTTGCTGGGATAGCCTGTCTCGCTCGATGATATAGTAGCCTAGCAATGTTTTGAACTCCCTCTCAGTATTGAGCATGGTCTTTTCGAAATTCGATGAACCTGCTGTAATGTTTTCCCCATGGACTCTATAATATATTGCTACATCATCTATATACAGGGGTTTGCAGTGCTTCATGGCAAGCAAAGCTATCAACCAGTCCTCGAAGAGCCAGTCATAGTAGGGGTGATCAATGTTCCTCAACAGAGTCTTGATCCGTTTGAGGCATTCTATATGGAGAGCTATAGCGCTGGCAGTAACATGGTTGGCCTTAATAATGCTTTGTATATCGTAAGGATCTTCTGGAATACGTACTAGAATTCCGAGCTCATTGCCGCGTTCATCCACCTTCATAGCTTTCACGAATGTAAATGTCGCCCCTTTAGCTACTGATCTCTCAACAACTGTTCTGATGTAATTCTTAGGGTAGTAATCATCATAATCTAGAAGAAATACGAAATCCCCTTTAGAGTTCTCAAAGCCACAACTCTGAAGAGCTCTGAAAGGCCCTGGAAGACCATGCCTAACTACCTCTATATTCCTTTTCTCAGAAGAGATCTTAGATAAGCTATTAATCACATCTATAGTTTTATCCCTTGTTCTCTCATCGTAGCACACAACAACTCTTATCTCGCCCGTATAGTCCTAATCCAATACACTGCTGAGAGCCTCCTTAATGAATTTCTCAGAGTTATATGCTCTAATAACTACCGAAACACTGGATCCAGAGGCTATGCTTCCCATTTAATCCATCCTCATATATATAGATATATATCTAATTCTAATAGCCTCTATAGCCTCTCCCCACCCTAGAAGGGCGGGGTTTCCACCGCCGGGGTCTTGGCTGTTACCCCTCCATGCGGTGTTATCGTTATCCATGATCATTAGGTTGGGGAGATCCCCCAATCCCTCAGAGAGTTCATAGATCTCACTGCAGACATTTGTGTTTTCCTTAGAAAACTTATAGAGCGTAACCTTGCTCTAAAGGGGAAGCTTGTTTGTCATGCCGCTACGAGTTAGGTTAGTAGCAGTCTAAGTAATTGCTAAGGCTGCAAGATAGGTAATCGCGTTTTGGATACTGTTTGGAAAGCGCTAGAGCTATCGCTACAAATTGAAAGGTCTAATGAGTTTGATTGATTACTGAGGAGATCCAGGGTTATGTGCCATGTGCTTTTATATCTTATTAAACTATGAGTGGTGTGGGCCTTTCTTTGTGCCACATGTCTGTGATTGATTTCTTTCAAGAGAAGGCTTTTCCAGAGCATTTTAGGGGGAAGAGGGTTTTGGAGGTTGGTAGTAGATATGTTAATGGGAGTGTTAGGCCTATGATCCAGAGGTTTCTAGATCCTAGGGAGTATATAGGCATCGATCTAGAGCCAGGCAAATACGTAGATCTCGTGTTGCCAGCTGAAAAAATAGTGGAGAAATTTGGTAAGGAGAGCTTCGACACTATCGTGTCTACAGAGGTTCTTGAGCATGTCCATAATTGGCGATTAGTGATCTCACAGCTCAAGAAGGCTCTGAAACCAGGGGGCTTTCTATACATAACAACAAGATCCAAGGGCTTTCCATTCCACGCTTATCCCTATGATTTCTGGAGGTACGAGCCACATGATATGATCGCTATATTCAGGGATTTCAAGATATATGAGATTAAGAGAGATCCAGAAGCCCCAGGAGTCTTCATAATAGCACAGAAACCTTTAAGATGGACACCTACAGAGCTAAATGAGATCGAGCTATACTCGATGATCTTAGGAAAGAGAAGCAGGGAAATCCCGAAACTAGTCGATATGCCACTCAAGAGAAAAATATTGGTAAACATGAAGAGAATCGTTGAAGAGACAAGACTAGAAGCCGGAGTTCCAAGAGCGTTCATATGGGTATTGAATAGACTAACGTCATAGCTCAAACTAACCAAAAGTTTTAACACAGCTATTTCAGACTGTATCCATAACATAATAAGATTCCAGACCTAGCTCTCTTGATGTAAATATTTATAGATGTAGCTTCAAATATTTCGGGGGTGACTTCCAAAATAGCGGGAGGAAAAAATAGTAAAAAACTATGCCTACTCATGTTCACTAGAGATAACTTCGGGGATGCAGTAAATAAGGCTGTAAGATATAGAGATTTTTTTGATTTAGTATTAATAGTTGATAATTCATCAAGACCCCCAAGCCTCCCTATGTATATAGCTAAAGAGATTAAGGTCTATAGAGTGTTTTCCCCTGGCTACGCAGACCCCCTATTTCATTACGGAAATCAAAAGGCCTTAGGTTTAGGATGTAGTTATGTAGTGATGATAAGTGTTGATGAGGAGCTCTCAGAATATCTATTAAGAAATCTCAGAGAAATAGTAGGAGGTTGTGATGCCTATATGCTAGAAACACAGATTTATGTGGAAGGATACCCATTGTCTCATGAAATACACACACAAGAATCTACAGGCCTGAAAGAGCTTCATTTAATGGAATAATTAATTCCTCAGAAGCTCTTATAGAAGGGAAAATATGCCTTCTCTACGGTGATAAGTACTATCTGATCCATAAGCGTCAGCTTGATGATCTCAATATCGAGGGTGCTTTTAAGAAGAGGCTGAGGAGATATCTAACAATAGAGAGCTTCGAAAGACCGGCAGTTCTCAAATACCTCCTATTATATCACTTTCCTGGAGGGAAGAGGATTATTAAGAGAATCCTTGTTAAGATATCTCCCCTACTGCCATCTATGCCTCCTCCTCAAAGATTATTCTCTTTGTATCAAAGGCTCTCAGAAATTCTTCTAGTAATGCTTAACAGACTAGCGAGGAGGCCTAGGAAGCATAAGGAAAACGCATGCCCTGATCAAACCCCTTTACTATTATGTCCCAATGTCTTCGAACGGCTCTACGTTTGGGCTAAGTATAGGTATATGGTTAGGCTTGATAAGAGAGAAGTTGTTACGAGGGTGAAGATCGCTGATGAGATCCACAGAAGCGGAGGCGTGATTCCATATTTATGTCTAGATCGAGAAGATATAGTTAATAGAATTACCGAGATAGCTGGGAAGATAAGAGGCTTCGGAGGAGTGGAGTTCTTCTCAATACTCCTTAAACTAAGATTCATCTCAGGCGATTGCTCCTACATTGAGAGACTACTCGCAGTAAATAAACTATAGAGAGTAAGGCCGTTATAAGAGCCTCTCACTCTAAGCCATCTCGTTTCAAATTCTTTAATTGTAGATTATATATTATATTCTATATTCTTGCACTGGATCACCGGAATACAAAATATCTCTCAAATCCATTAAGGCATGCCAAGAGGATAATAACGTCCCTTATGATCTACTTATAACCAAAGCAAAAGCTCCTACGGCAGTATTCCTCTTTTCTCATAAGGATTACTACTCACTTTGAAGTTTCTTTTATGAAACTCTATAGTATCGTCTCCTAATGCTTTACTCCCTATCGTCTTGCTCTCGATAGTTATTATTCCAATGGCTTCTGGATCTGCTATTGATGCTGCAACAATATGTCCATTAAAGAATGCCTGCCTCTTCTCATAGTTGATCTCGTTCCACAGCTTGGCAGAGAGATCACCTAGCCTGAAGAGCAGCGGGTCAGCCTCGATCCTAACAATATTTGTCCTAACATTCTCCCCCTCGACCCTAAGGAGCTCCCGTCACGGAGCCGGGGTAATGGGTGGGGATCCTCCCCCCACCGGGTCATCGAGGACTCGAGCCCTAGAAATTGGCCCCAGCCCCATGGCGAGAGCTTCCAAGAGGTATAGAAGGCATCAGAGGTTTAAAAGCTCAACACCACCCCGCCTTAAAAGCGAGGTTTGCTTAACACTAATATCGTGTCAAATCTTTCAAGGCTTATCAAGGCTATTTCTTAAACTATATGTCTGGGATTACATGATGAAATGCATTTCCCTCCCCACATTCACACTCAACTCAGCAAGAGAACTAGATCGCTTGCTCAGATATCATGAAGAGATAGTAGATGAGATCATAGTTATAGATGGCTATTCCAGCGATAATACCATAGAAGTTGCAAAGAAATAGAGGGTATGCTGATCCAGATAGAATGTTTAGTGTAAAAAGAGCTGAATATGACTGGATCCTATGCCTTGATACAGATGAGATCCTCTCCCCAAAACTAAGAAAGGATCTCAGATCTATAGTTGATGATACTAGCAAAAATAATGTAGCCATCAAAACAGCTATGATCCACCTAGATCAAAAGGGAGACTCCTTCTAGGTTCTTTCTGGCCTGACTGGAAGATTAGAATATTCTTAAAAGATAAAATAATTTACAGGGGAATTATACGCGAGCAACCAATAGTTAAAGGTTAGATCCTAGATCTTCCTGAAGATAGGTATTACATAACCCACTTAGCCGCCTTAGATAGCAACTTTAAGAAAGATAGGATGAAGAAGATCCTTAGATATGCAAGGCTCGAGGCTCTGATGAAACATGATCTCGGCTATACAAATCCAATAGCAAAGACGATACTATATCTTTCACAAGCCAGCGTGCCTCTTATATGGCTTTATATGGCTTCAAGAACGATTCTAAAAGGCTACCCAATTAATGTGCCAGCGCTTATCGAGATCTTCTATTCATACGCGCTTTATCTAGATATATCACAGATGTTTATGAATCTTCGTAGCAGGAAGAAAAAGGCAGCCTCTAGGAAAGTCCAAGAGATAGGGCTTATTCAGCTACTCGGATTAGATCGTGATACCTGAATCTCGATCTTTGAGAGCGGTATTCCTGCCACGGCTGCATTTAACGTGACCTTTTGATGAGGACAAATATTGGGTTTTATATTTTGAATTCTTAGATAAAATGAAGAACCCCACCTTGGCAATTTATGTTCCTTTCTCTAGGGCTGCTAGGCTTTTTAAAAGACGCGTGCTCAGAGTATCTCCTGAGAGGATAAGTCTTAGGAGATTTTTGATTTACGGAGTTAAAGATCCTCCCTACATGTTTTTCCATGCTAGGCCTTCATATGGCAGATGTTACTATGCTCTCTAGATTTTAAGGGCTAGCTTTGGAAGTGTTCTTGAATTCTATAAGGAGGCGCTGAATCCAGAGTTAACTCACCTGAGGGCTGGGGCCCAGTCTGGCTTGTGCCGGACAGGTTGAAAAAGAGATGGCATCTAATCCTCGGAGATTCGAGGAAGATTCTCCCAAGACTTCTCAGGGATCTTGGGCAGATATACATGTTTTTGCACGATAGTCTCCACACATATGATCACATGATCTTCGAATATTCCATCGTATGGAAGCATCTAGCCCGCGAAGGATCCTGCAAGCGATGATGTAGAATGGAATAGCGCCTTCTATGACTTCTGCAAGGCGGTTAATGCCAGGAGGGTCGTAATAAGATGGAGACTTGGACTAGCAGCCCCTAAAAATATCTAAAGATCTAACCTATTCCCCACAACCAATGCTGGGGAACCTCACCCTAAAGGGCGGGTAGGTTTAGAACTATATCCCGCTAAAAATTTAGCTTAGGATCGATCATCATTCCATTTTCATAATTATCAGGGCCCAAATCCTCTTGTTGTCTATAAAGCCTACGGATCATCTGGCTATAAAAGGCGATCTCCGTTGTAATATATAAAGTCGAGTAAAGATATTTTACCTTTAGTCTATGCCAATGAACCTCTTTAAAAGGCTCAGCTCTTTCTCCATGATCTCATCCCACGACGGGAACTCGGGAGACGATGCCTTCAGACCAATTAATTTAAATGCTTCCTCGGCAAGGCCCTTTACGTCAAACTCCTCGACAAGCGATATACTCTCAGCCCCCCTTTCAAGAAAGTCGATCCTTAGAGCAGGAATATCGTAAGCAGCGACAGGGGTTCCAAGGGCTAAGGACTCGAGGACAGAATAAGATACAGAATCCTCATGGCTCGGATAGAGGTGAACCAATGCTCTTGCCTTCAACTTAAATAGCTCCTCCCTGGAAATATACCCAGTAAATTCAATCCTATCATGGATCCCAAGCCTTCTAGCTAAAACCCTAAGCTCTTTCTCGATACCAGCGTCGAGACAGCCAGTAACGATCAGCTTTAGACTAGGCATTTTTCTAGCCATAATTCTAAAGATCTGACCTCCTCACCGCCTTGAAAGGGCTGGAAGCCCGCCCTCTTACCGGCGGTTCACAGGTTCCCCCCATCTATTCGGGTTTACATCTCTCATTTGGGGGCTGTGAGGGGGGCCAGAACTCCCCCGAAATTTACTTTGATCCCCAGCATCTTGAGGGCTCTCCTTCTAATGTTTAGCTTCCCACAACATCTCTATCAGCTTTGTAGCCACACCTTGGGCATTTTAATCTTCTATATCCGTACTCCTCTGGCTTTGTATCACGTAGTGGGCACTCGCTCGATGATCCCTGGGATCCACCATTGCTAGCGGTGCTCCATGCTTCATAGCCTGCCAGACTATTCACCTCTCAAGCCTTGAATATCCCGTGATGATCAGCTTTGCCTTGTGATCCTTAGATAACTTCCTAAGGGGTTGAACTAAGCCTGTTAGATCCGCTCTGGCGACTGTGTATCCAAGCCTTATTGCGAGCCCCACGATCCTCAGCAATATCTTCCTAGCTTAGTCCTCAAGGACATTCCCAGCCTTCCTGCAATAAGGATCTAATCCTATTTAATACCCCTCTCCTCCTCTTCCAAGCTGGATATCTAGGTGATGAGTATCTCCTCTGAAGGCTCTCTGCCAAGAGCTTCCATCTATAAGCCCTATCAACAGCTGTGCCTATATCCTTGTTTATCTCGTCATCTCCATATACTATCTTCCTCTCATTGATATCTATAGCTATAACGTCTCTAGGCTGGCATGGCTTGAGCCTAGGGATCCTCTTAAAGATCCACAGCACCATCTGCCCATCTCTATAGACAAGCCTTGCCTCCCTATTCTCGTACTCATCATACCTCCTATCCCACCCAATGATCTTCATCCTGATCTCTCCTATGATCTCAACATATTCGTCTTTGACCCTATATCCCGATCCAGGGTGCAATAGCATGCTAAGCTTCTTAACCCTCGGACGTTTACCCCTATAAGGGTTCCTCCTCCAGGCATTAGCATTTGCAAGTGCATCCCTATAGCATTCCAATGTGATTCTAGAGGGCATCCCAAACCTCTCTAAGCTTTCTGTAGAGCTTCCTATGGGCATCCTTGATAGTCTTTAGATCTAGGCTGCGGATCTTATTTATAACATAGTTGAAGGCTATCCTATATCTCTTGAGGAGATCTATAGCCCCAGGCTTGGGACTAACCCTCATAGATAGAGGCGATAGAGGGTCTCCAAGCATCGTAAAAGTCTTAGAAAGCCGATAAAAACTATCTCCACCCTAAAGGAAAGGCTTTTAGTTGTAAGACTATTATCTATTTTAGTCTCTCTAGCTCCTGCTGGCAGGAGGACAGGATCTCTAGGGCTAGGAGCCTGTCCACATTTCCTCATATAGCTTCTCGGTCTCTTCTATTGATAACTGTCTAGGGTTATTAGGCCTTGGATAGGTTTCTATCATCTCCCTAGCTAGGGCCTTGATATCCTCTTTGGGTATGCCCATCTCTTTAAGGCTTCTGGGTATCCCTAGGTCTCTGAGCAGTTCTTGAACCCATTCTACTACTCTCCAAGACGATCTTCTGGGATCCCTTTCAGCAATTCCGAGGGTTTCTGCTACTCTGGATATCTTCTCTGGTATAACGCCAATGTTGATCTTTATAGCATATGGTAGTGCGAAGGCTGTCCCTAGCCCGTGGGGTACTCCGTATTTTGATAGTGTGTAGCTTATCGAGTGCCCATAGACCATTGTTGTTGAGCTGAGTATATATCCTCCCATTGTTGCTGCGAAGCTCATGTAGAACCTAGCCTCAATATCTCTCCCATTATAGTATGCTCTTCTAAGATACCTATCAACTATCCTCACAATTTCGAGGGCTAGCGCGTCTACCAGGGGGTTCGAGGCTGTTGACATCATCCCCTCGATTGCGTGGGTTAGCGTGTCAAGCCCTGTGTATGCCGTGACCCTGGGTGGGCATCCTACGGTAAGCTCTGGATCCACTATCGCTATATCCGCAGCTATATTGTGGCTAATGATGGATCTCTTGACATGTCCTTCAGAGACTACGGCTGTTCTATCAACCTCGCTACCTGTTCCAGCAGTTGTTGGCAACAGGATCAATGGTCTGCCCTTCCTCGGAACCCTGTCTACGCCGAACATGTCTCTTATATCCATTTTATTTGATATGAGGGCCGAGACTATCTTAGAGGTATCAAGGGTGCTTCCACCACCAACCCCTATAACCACGTCTGGATCTATCTCAACAGCGTGTTTGGCCGCATCACCAACACTCTCTATAGTAGGCTCCCCATAGATCTTATCATACACAACTACCTCTACAGAGCCTTGCTCTAGATAGCCAGAGATCTCTCTTCCAATGCTGGCCAGGTTACCATCGACTATTAAGAGGGCTCTCTTACCAAACCTGGGAGCCTCCGAGGCAATAGCCTTTCTAATGCCCAGCCCAAATAATAACTTTGTGGGTGAGTGGAATAGATAGCCTGTGAAGAGCCAGTGCATATACTGTGTCATGAGAACCCCTCAGTATCTCATATATATAGCCTTAACGGTTGTGTAGAACTCTATAGCCTCCTCCCCCTGCTCTTTATATAGATCATTGCCTGAGAGCTTAACTCCACCATAGGGAACATGGTATTCGAGGCCAACTGTCGGCATGTTAACCTTTATAACCCCCACATCTGCCTTCTCCACGAATCTAGCTACCTTGGATATATCCCTAGACACTATCCCAGCAACAAGCCCGTAGTCGACGGAGTTTGTTATCTCTATAGCCTCCTCCAGGCTTCTATAGGGTGTTACACATATAACAGGGCCGAAGATCTCCTCCCTAAAGATCCTCATATCCCTTGTGCACTCTGCAAATACAGTTGGTTGGAAGAAGTAGCCAAATCTATATTCTCCATCATCAAGACCGGATCCCCCGTATACTAGCTTAGCACCCTCCGAGATCCCGGTGCTCACATACTTCTCAACCTTCTTCTTAGCATCTAGACTCACCAGAGGCCCCATATCGGTATCATCCCTAAGCCCATTACCAACCCTTATCCTGGAGGCCCTCTCTGCAAGTGCTTTCACAAAGGCTTCGTACCTGGATATGTGTACGAGAACCCTGCTTGTTGCTGTGCACGCCTGACCAGTTAGTCCGAAGCCTCCTCTAACTGTTAGCTCCACAGCCTCGTTAAGATCAGCATCCTCAGCTACGACTAGGGCATTTTTACCCCCAAGCTCTAGCTGAACCCTTATGAATCTATCTAGCTCCCCAGCCTTTCTATGTATTCTTAGGCCAACCTCAGAGGATCCTGTGAAGCTGACAGCAGAGATCCTCTTGTTCGTTATAAGCTCATCACCAACAGAGGATCCTGATGCAACGACCAGGTTCAAAACACCCCTGGGAAGCCCGGCCCTGTGAAGAACCTCAACGAATTTAAAGGCTATTGTTGGGGTTAGGGATGATGGTTTAAAGACCACAGTATTGCCTGTAACAAGGGCTGGAGCGATCTTCCAAGCTGGGATGGCTATTGGGAAGTTCCACGGCGTTATGATCGAGACAACGCCTAGGGGTTTCCTAATGGTATAGATCATAGTATCCCTAAACTGTGATGGGAGAGTTCTACCCCCGATCCTCGGGGCCAGCCCTGCATAGAACCTCAGAATCCCTATGGCCCTCTCAACCTCAGCCCTGCTCTCCCTAAGGGTTTTGCCTTCCTCCCTAGTTAATAGCCTTGAGAACTCATCCAAACTCTGCTCAATAATCTCGGCAGCTTTGAAGAGAATTCTCCCCCTTTCGTGGGGAGGTGTTGAGGACCACCTGTCGAAAGCCTCATATGCGGAATCAATAGCGCTCCTAACATCATCGAGAGAAGCTGTGGAGAATATAGCAACCTCGTCCCTAGTATCGGCTGGATTGAGAACCCTTATCCTCGGCGTATCTTCTCTGATAACAGGCCCCGCATTAATATATGAGCCCAGCATTGTTATATCTCCAAATATTCTTTAAATACGGGAATAAAATAGGCTAGATCTAGTGCGACAGCCTCAAAGAATCCCCATGGGATTATAGATAGGCCAGAAAAAGCTGATCGGTAATACTCACAATAGTTTCTCCCCATACTCCTCCCTGCTGTATTGAGTGGGCTTAGTGTTGTCACTATAGCTGAAAGCCTCTAGTATAAGTAAGATTTATTCTTCTAGATATACATGTACTTCTCTATCGAGGCTCTCCTTGGCTTGAACCCTATTCCCGGCTCTCTAGGTACTACTATATAGCCCTTATCAATAACCTCTATAGGTTTCTCTGGTATTTCCTCTGCCAGTGGGTTGTCTCTCTTATACATGTACTCATATGTTAGAAACGTCTCTCTCGGTATTGCTGCTGATGCGTATATAGCTGCAGCTCTGCACCCGGGTCCTGAGAGCCCTGTATGTGGTGTTATGTATAGGCCCTCAGCCTCAGCTATATAGGCTATTTTCACAAACTCGGTCACGCCAACCCTTGCTATGTCTGGTTGGAGCACGTCGAGTGCTTTTCTGCGTATAAAATCCTGGAACTGGTATTTAGTGAATAGAGACTCTCCGCCAGCTATCATCACCCCCAGCCTTCTTCTAAGTTCTCTATATCCCTCCACCATATATGGTGGAATGGGCTCCTCGAACCATGTTACCTCGTATCTTTCAAGGATTCTCCCAACTCGGATAGCTTCTCCAACGCTATAGGCCGAGTTAGCGTCAACCATCACCTCGAGATCATATCCCAGGCTATCCCTAACAGCTCTCAATATGTTTTCTATAGTGAAGCCCCTTATCTTGACCATCTTTTCAAAGCCTATCTTTATCTTAACCTGCTCGAACCCAGCCTCAGCAAGCCTCTCTACCTCGCGCACGAAATCCCTCTCCGAGAAGCCTTCTAGGTAGTGCCAGTATATTGATGATGCATATGCTCTCAGCCTACTCATAGTAGGCCCCCTAAGCATCCTATATATGGGTAATCCCATAGCCTTGCCAGCAAGATCCCAGAGAGCCATGTCAACCCCAGCTAGGGCCTCTATGAAGTAGCCTGCCACATGCCCCCTCGTTTTTAGGGCTGCAAACATCCTCTGCCATAGATCCTCTATCGCTAGAGCATCCTGGCCAATAATTATTGGCTTAAAGAGGCGATCGATGATCTCCCTATGAGCGGTGGGAACCTCCCTAACAATAGCCTCCCCCCAACCTGATGAGCCGTCTGAAGCAATTACCTCAACTAATAACGAGTAGAAGTTCCTCCTAACACCAGCCTCTGCAAGCTCTCTCCAATATGGGAGGTAATGATCAGGCCTGCTAATATCAACACCCCTAGGGGCTGAGAGGGGGTATGTCTTTACATCGGTAATCCTTAAATCCCTAGCCAAGGATACCCCCAAACAATATATGCTATACATTAATATAGCCTAGAAAACCCCTCCCAAGATGGCAGTGGGTCCAAATAACGATGCACCCCAGCGAGGGCCGCTACCTAGCCTAGTAAGTTCCTAGATATTTATTCTCATCTAGGGCAGAGACCTTTGCTAGGGCTTGTTAGGGTGTTTATCGCCATATAGGGATGAGTGCTAGCATGCTCAAAAAGGCTATTGGATCCTGTAATTTATAGACGCAAATATTGAGCATATATAAGCCGAGCTTCTTGGATCAACGCTTCCATTATAGCCAGGTGTAGTGCTAGTATGGAAGCATAGCCCCTATGCTCTAAAGCCCATAAACTTAGAGTGATAGCCACTGACCCCTGAATGGTTGGAAGCCCTAGTAAGCAGTGCAAACCTAAAAATATATGAGGAATCTAGGGATAATCGGCTAGAGGGTTCTAGGATCTCCTCATATTGTTTAGAAAGACTTCTGCATCCTCCTCTGTTGGTATGAGCTCGTTATCCCCCCTAGCTGTTATTACTAGAGATGCTGCTGCGATGGCATGATCGAATGAATATTCATAGCTTCTCCCTTTTAGGTAGAGTGCGACAAAGGTTCCTCCTAGCGCGTCTCCAGCCCCTATTGGATCCTCTACCGGTACTCTATATGCCTGTCTCTCTATCTTTGTGTTCTCGTAATATAGAGTTGCTCCCCTAGCCCCTTTCTTGAAGATCACAAGCCCAACCCCAAGCTCTCTATATTTTCTATAGGCTTCATCCCCATCTCCTGTGTTCACGAGTATTCTGGAGTCGTCTTCATCTGTTATTAGAACCTCTATATCATGTCTCCTCATCAGCTTTAGAATATGCTCTCTAGCCTCCTCTGCTGGCCATAGCTTTAGCCTTATATTTGTGTCGAAGCTCCTCCTCCTAGCCAGCTCGAATGCTCTGAATACGGCGCTCCTAGCGCTCTCGCTGATGGCTAGCGTTATCCCTGTTGAGTGAACCAGTATCGAGCCTTTTATATAGTTCTCGTCAACATCCTCTGGCGATAGCCTGCTGCCTGCGCTATATCTCCTATAGTAGATCATCTCGCTCCTTCCAGGAACAGGGTATCCCCTCTGAATAAAATAAACACCAGTATAGGAGGAGCTATCTATCCTCACCCTAGATATATCGACGCCAACACCCCTCAGATACTCCATAACATTCCTGCCAAATTCGTCGGCCCCAACCCTAGCGATAAGCCCACAGCTAAGGCAGTTTCTTACAACAGCTATGCAGAAGTTAAGCTCAGATCCAGCTATGTGCTTCTCGAAATAGCTAACATACCTCAGAGGCCCCCTGGTGACCGCGTTGAACTGAATAAGAGGCTCCCCTAGGGCTACGACATCGACCAATAGCACCACCTATAATGAATCCAGAACCCGGGCTTTTAGCACAAATATTAAATGAAGATATGGAACTGAGACATTCTCGATCTAGCCAAGCTTTATAACGGGGTTTATGAGCACCCCGATCTTATCTATATATATCTCAACAGAATCCCCAGGTGCGAGGGCGTGTTCCCTCCCAGGCAGAACCGCTGCTCCAGTCATCAACAGGGTTCCGTCTGGGACTGGATTGTCTCTCACGAGGTATTCTATAATATCCTCAAGCCTTCTCTTCAGATTCCTCGTGCTATTCTCACCCTCGAAAAGCACCCTGCCCCCTCTCAAGATCCTCAGCCTTATGGTGAGACCATATGGATCAATAACCTCATCTGGCGTTACAACATATGGTCCGAAGGAGCAGCATCCCATATATGTCTTAGACTGAGGCAGGTAGAGAGGATTCTCAGCCTCTATATCCCTAGCCGATACATCGTTAGCTATTGTGAACCCCAAGATCCTCCCACCACTCCCAATAACAACACCAAGCTCAGGCTCTGGGAGAGTGAATCTAGAGTCCCTCCTAATAGCTATAGGCTCTCCATGGCCCACGCATCTATTGCTGGTGGCTTTAAAGAAGATCTCAGGCCTCTCGGCCTCATATACATGCTCATATATGTTCTTATCACCTATTCTGGCAATAACCTCATCCTCGCTATACCTTCTTCTAGTAATAGCATATGTTATCCCACTACCCCAGATCTCTAGAGGCTCGTAGGGTTTTGCAAACCTGGGCTCGCTCCCCATATTTCTATGAATAATCTCTAGATCCCCAAGCTTGATGTCAGACCTCACAACACTAACCCTGGGATAGGTCTTAAGAGCCTCCACAGGATCCTGGTTGAGCACATAGATCCTTTCATTAATTACTGCATATGATACAACTCTACCTCTCTCAACAAGCCTGAAGATCCTCATACCCATAATCCCCCAGATATCCGGTGAAATATAGCCCGGCCCTCTAATATTTTTCTACAACCAAAGGCCCGCTCCTTAGAGAGGATTGTTTTTTATAAGCCTGCTCATCATTATATCTTGGAGATAAGATGCCTGGTAAGAAGGCTCCCTCTGGGTTATATTCTGCTAGGAAGCTTAGGAAGAAGAGGCTCAAGTTCAGGTGGAGCCAGAGAGATTTCAGGGTGAGGATGCTAAGGCTGAAGGAGAGATTCGACCCTCTAGAAGGGGCTCCAATGGCTAGGGGTATTGTTCTGGAGAAGGTTGGTATTGAGTCTCGACAGCCGAACTCGGCTCTGAGGAAGTGTGTTAGGGTTCAGCTTGTTAAGAATGGGAAGGTTGTCACTGCCTTCGTGCCCAAGGATGGGGGTATTACTCTAATTGATGAGCATGATGAGGTCATAATAGCTGGGATTGGCGGTACTAGGGGCAAGTCGATGGGGGATCTGCCGGGCGTTAAATATAAGGTTATAATGGTTAATGGTGTATCCCTAGACGCCCTTCTCAAGGGTAAGAAGCAGAAGCCTACTAGGTAGCTTTTTAGTTTTTGCAGAGATTCTCTAGCCCCGATAGCCATGATCTTCTCAATGTATTTTGACGTTGTTATCAGCTTACCCAGTGCTGGTGAGGTATAGAGAGAACCGGGTATTTTTATTTAATTTTATGTTAAATAGGGTATGTTTTGTGCTTATTAGCTTCTTAACATAAATCTATGGGTGATGTGGGTTGTCAAGAGCTGAGGTTGAGTCTCCAATTGTGGATCCGGATTGGCTTGAGAGGAATCTAGATAAGGTTAAGGTCATTGAGGTTGACTATGATCCGGTATCTGCATATAACATAGGCCACATACCAGGAGCTCTTCTGATAGATTGGAAGAAGGATCTCAATAAATACCCTGAGAGGGATATAATCGATAAGGATGGCTTCGAGAGCCTAATGTCAAGGCTTGGGATCTCTAACGATGATCTTGTAATCCTATATGGCGACTATAACAACTGGTTTGCGGCATTCGCATACTGGGTTTTCAAGGTATACGGCCACGATAGTGTGAAGATCCTCAATGGTGGGAGGAAGAAGTGGATAGAGCTTGGAAAACCCCTAACAAGAGAGATCCCCCAGGTTAGGTCAACACAGTATAGAGTTAGAAAGGTTGATCTAAGCATAAGAGCCTCCTTCCTAGATGTTCTCAAGAACCTGAGAAACCCGAATGTTGCTTTAGTGGATGTTAGAAGCCCTGCAGAGTATAGGGGCGAGATATCGGCACCCCCGGAGTACCCAAATGAGGCGGCCCAGAGGGCAGGCCACATACCAGGGGCTGTTAACATACCATGGGCACAAGCTGTTAGAGAGGATGGCACGTTTAAGAGCCCTGAGGAGCTTAGGGCGCTCTACGAGGGTAGGGGTGTCACACCGGATAAGGAGGTGATCGTTTACTGTAGAATAGGCGAGAGGGCGGCCCACACATTCTTCGTCCTGAGGGAGCTTCTGGGCTATAGAAAGGTAAGGCTATATGATGGGAGCTGGAGTGAGTGGGGCAACATGGTTGGCGCCCCGATAGAGAGGTGATCCCGTGGTTCAGGAGCATGGTGCCAGGGTTATAGAGCTAGGGGATCTAAGCTCCCTCTGTGGCACATCCAGGATGGCAGAGATTAGGAGGATAGTGTCGAGCCTTAAAAGCGGTGAGGAAGCTCTTATAGTGACAAGCGATCCAGACACCTGGTATTCTCTAGCAAACCTGGGGGAGGAGCTGGGGTACGAGGTTATAGAGTCAACAAGATCTCAGGGTAGGTATAGCGTTAGAATAAGGATTAAGTGATCCTAGTGCTCAGCATCGCAGATAATTATGCTAAGAAGTTTTCCTGAGCAGCATCGAGACCCTATATACCTCTTCTAAATCTATACCCAGTGGCAAGGCTTCTAATAATTCTATCAATTGCTCCTTTAATCCCTCTATACTCATACTCCCTCACAACATCTGCCCAGTCTATCCTTACTATTAGGATCATGAGCACAACCGAGATCCCGAGTAGAAGGGGAACCTGGATATACTGTGGAAGAACCCCAGTATCCTCCATAAGGGTTGCGAGTCCTCTTCCAAAGAATACTATGAATAGAGAGGCTATCGTCTTCCCAATGAGGGTTGCGACTATATACATCGCAAAGCTGTAGCCAACAAAAGCCATTGGTATGAGGATCACATCATCCGGCACAGGGGTTGATGTTGCTATCAATATGAATAGAAAACCCCACCTCCTTATAAGCCTCCCAAACAGCTCTATATTCCTCTTGTTCTTCTCGGATACAACATGGTGAATCCCCCTGCCAACCAGGTATATAATGATCTTCCCAGCTGTTGAGCCCAGGCCAGAGAATAGTGCTAGGATAGAAAGCTCCAAAGGATCCCTGAACCTGTGGGAGTAGTACATTAGGAGAAGATAGTATGGAACAGATGCATAGGGTATAGAGTTTCCTATCAGGGATACTATGAATATTAGGAGGTGCGGATAGGATCCCAGAATATGTGCTACCTCCTCAAAGAAACTCCTAGAAACCTCTATGAATGGGAACATAAGCTAGGGATCACCCCAGACAATGTGAGAAGGCATAGCTGAGGCGCTGAGAACTATCACGACGACCAAGGGATAGTCACTCTATATAGCAATTCTGGGTAGGAGCTAATATATATTACCAAAAGCCTCACCCCGCAATGGTCTGTGAATTAAGCATAGTAAGGGAGCATAGCCCGGGATCTGCTAGGAGCATAGAATGGCTAGAGAGCTCCAATGTTTTTAGCTCTGCGAAATGGCTGGGCTGCGATTCCTGGAGGGGCTATATATTTTCCCAGTATATACTATATCCTGAGCATAATGCCCCTGTGCGATCTATGCAGGTCTAGGGATGCTGTTGTTAGGCAGCATCACAGCGGTTTGAGACTCTGTAGAACTTGCTTCTTCACAAACATTATTGCCAGAGTTTCTGGCGAGGTTTTTAGGCATGGGCTGATTAGATATGGTGAGAGGATCTTGATGGGGATCTCTGGAGGTAAGGATAGCTTTGTGCTTCTCGATATTCTCTCCAAGATCTATGATCCCTCCAGGCTTGGTGGTGTGACTGTTATAGAGGGTATAGAGGGTTATAACAGGGCTGAGCATATCGACGAGATCAGGAGAGCCGCCCGTGAAAGGGGTGTTGAGATCCATGTTGTCTCTATAAAGGAGATCTGGGGAGCATCTGTTGATGAGATGGTGAGGCTATCTATTGGGAAGGGTCTCAGGATATCTCCATGCACATACTGCGGGATCCATAGGAGGAAGAGTATAAACCTTGTTGCCAGAGAGCTTGGCTATGATAAGGTGGCTACAGCCCATAACCTTGACGATGAGGTTCAGACTATATTGATAAACATTATGAGAGGGGATCTCGAGAGGCTCTATATGAACCACCCCAGGAGGCCGAGGGCATCTAGGCTCTTTGTTGAGAAAATAAAGCCCCTTAGGAGGATCTATGAGTGGGAGACTGCTAAATATGCATACCTAGCAGACTACAAGCCCCAGGAAGTCGAGTGCCCCTACCTAGAGCACTTCCCATCCCTCAGAGTGAGGGTTAGGGATATGCTATACAGGCTAGAGACCTCATCACCCGGCATCATGCTGAGACTTATAGAATGGTTCGACAAAGCCTTCGACCCATCTAGAGTTCCTAGGAGGGTTGAGCTCTCCGAGTGCTCAATATGTGGGGAGCCAACATCGCCTGGGAGGAGTGTGTGTAAGTCGTGCGAGCTGCAACTGAAATCCCTGGGCGAGGTGAGGATCCAAAGGATCAAGGATGGGTTGAGTCGGTCGGGAGACGATCCATTGAGATCATTGCATAGATAGCCTAGCCCCAGCTCCCTGGCTCCTCAGCTCATCCATCCTCCTAAGAGCCTCCTCATAACTCTGGGTTGGGAGTGCGCAGGCTGTTCCATAGCATATATAGTACACGGGTTTATCACCCCACACCTTCCCCCTGAATAGATCTGCAAGAACCCTAGAGGATGGGTTCTCACCACTTATTGCAACAACCCCCACCCAGTATCTCCGCCAGAGGTTCTTGAGGAACTCCCTCAGACCCTGCTCCTCCCTATCTCTGCTAGCTATTGCCACCTGGTATGATGGCCTCTCGAGCTGATCCATGCTTGTTATCAGGGCTATGTGTTGCTGTGGTGAGCTCTCTATATATTTAGAGGCTTTTCTATATATTCCGTAGGCCCTCTCTCTATATACTCTATCTCCTGTGAATTGATATAGTCTCGCATAGAGGTTCAGGGCTGCAGAAGCTCCGCTGGGGATAGCGTCGTCTATGAATACAGAGATCTGTGTGCTCCTAGCCCCAGGTGCTCCTGGGTTCTCTATAAAGGCATCTCCAGCTATGAATGTTCTCTCTATCGAGGCAGAGATCTCGAGTGCTCTCTCTAGGTATTTCTCATCCTGAGTAGCCATGTATAGGTCTATGCATGCGTCTCCATAGAGGGCTGTGTCTCTCAGATAGCCCCACCTGCTGGACTCTCCGCCATAGTATACGTGGGCAACCCTATCCCCAAGCCACATTCTGCTCCAAATAGTGTCTGTGATCTTTCTAGCAGTATCTATGTATCTATCATGAAGGGATACAAAGTATAGCTTTGCAAGCCCCTTGATGGCTAGGGAGTTCCAGTCTGCTAGGTACTTCCTATCAGGCTCTGGCTTGGGTTTTTTAGAGATCCTGTAAATATATAGCTTCTCCTCGATCTCGCTGTAGATCTTTAGAGCCTCATCGTACTGAATCTTAAGCCTCCTAGCAAGATCCATTGGCGTCATGGCCCTTATTGGGTGCATTTTGCCATCTATGAGGGTGTTCTGGGACCACCCATAGATCTCCTTGGCGATCTCCGCAAGATCCCTCCCAAGGGCTTCTAAGAGCTCTTCCTCGCTCCATAGGTATGTCTCCCCCTCAACGCCTCCAGCCTCAGAGTCTAGGGATGAGTAGAAAAGCCCCTCAGCACCCAACATGTTCTCGAATAGGAAATCCGCTGTTTTTCTAGCCGTTACTAGGTAGTCTATAGCCCCAGTAGCCCTGTATAGGTCTACCAGGTATTCTATGATCTGTGCGTTGTCATAGAGCATTTTCTCGAAGTGGGGTATCCTCCAACCCCTATCTACTGTGTATCTGAAGAACCCCCCGCCTATGTGGTCGTGGAGGCCGAGCCTTATCATGCTGTTAGCGGTTCTCACAGCCATTCTTAATGTTGTCTCATCTCCAGATCTATACCAGTATCTCAGTAGGAAGCCTAGGTGGGGTATCATGGGGAACTTGGATGAGGATCCGAAGCCCCCAAACACTGGGTCGAAGTATGATGCGAGCTCTGTATATGCCTTCTCAAAGACTCTCTCGAAGCTGTGGGCCGTTATTGCTGGTGGCTTTGAGAGGTATTCCTCAATAGCCCTGTGGATCTCCTCAGCAGCCCTGTAGATCTTCTCCCTATCCCTCCCCCAGAGATCCTTAACAATGCTTAGAATCTCTAGCAGCCTCTCCCTAGGGAAATATGTTCCAGCATAGAAGGCCCTGAGATCTGGTGTTAGGAACACTGTGAGAGGCCAGCCGCCAGAGCCTGTTATTGCTATAGCAGCTGCCATATAGATCTCATCAACATCGGGCATCTCCTCCCTATCAACCTTCACAGGCACGTAATAGCTATTCAGTATAGAGGCAACCTCCGGATCCTGAAAGCTCTCCCTATGCATAACATGGCACCAGTGGCATGATGAATACCCTATCGACAGAAAGATGGGCTTATCCTCCTCTCTAGCCTTCTCGAAAGCCTCCTCACCCCAAGGAAGCCAGTCTATAGGATCGCACTGGTGCATCCTCAGATACCTACTCATAGATCTCGAAAGCCTATTAGGCTTTGGACAGAGTGGGCTATCAGCCTGGGTTATCATTACACATCTACTATATATGCGCTTGGAAACTAATATGAAAGTAATATGAAAGCCCACGCCTCTATAAATAAGGCATCGCCTCTTATAGGGTGGGATGAACTTAACAAGCTATGTTATAACTAGAGCAAATATATAGAGAAGCAATAGGTGCGCGGTATCGATCCTCCTTAGCTCTGAGAAAGCCGATGCCAAGAATGGTTATTACATCAAGAAACACTACATAAATTGTGTGAAGAAGAGCATAACCAATACTTCTGTTCTTTTTAACCTTAAGGGAAAAGGCTAAATAACCCTGAGGATTATAGTCTGGTTTGGAAGAAGCTTCTGAGGATTTAGGAAGCCATCTTATAAGAGCCATTCTATATTATGATTAGTGATGAATATGGGGGTTAGAGTAGAGAGGATCAGTGATCCAAGGCTTCTGAGGCTTGCTGTTGATATCCAGATTAGCGCTTGGGGCTCTAGCTGTGGAGATATAACACCCGCTCATGTTCTCAAGGCTATTGCTGAGAATGGGGGCCTTGTTCTCGGGGCTTTTGATGGTGATAAGATGGTTGGTTTCTCGTGGGGTTTTCCTGTGTATTCCGATCCCAAGCCTTACTTCTATAGCCACCAGACTGGTGTTGTTGAGGATAGGAAGTACAGGGGCGTTGGTTTTGATCTTAAGAGGGCTCAGAGGGACTATGTTCTTAGAATGGGTTTTGATCTTATTAGGTGGACCTATGATCCTCTTCAGAGTCTCAATGCACATTTTAACATAAACAAGCTTGGTGTGATTGCGAGGGTTTTTAAGCAGAACTACTATGGAGAGATCGAGGATAGTATTAATAGGGGCATGCCTACCGATAGGTTTGTGGCTGAGTGGTGGATCAGATCCCAGAGGGTCTCCTCAAGAGTCGATCGAGGGTATAGACCCACCATGGAGGAGATCTTTAGAAGCGTTAGAATCGACCATGTTGTATCCCACACAGGTGACCCTCCAAGATGGGAAGGGTATAGGGTATCATCGTATCGAGAAGTAGGTGTCGTGATACCGAGGAGCATATCGAGGCTAAGGGATATGGATAGAGATCAGGCTCTAAGATGGAGACTGGGGATTAGGGAGGTTTTCGAACACTATATAAACAGAGAGGGCTATATAGCTGTTGAATTCTTCAACCTAGACGAAAGGCTCGGGTTATATATACTAACTAGAAGGGATCTAGAGTCCATTCTCGAGAAGCCTGATTGGTGGAGATAACACTCCTAACCTCAGCTTGCTTAGAAGCTTGTCAGAATATAACTCGCAGCTCTCTAAGCCAGGCTCCCGAATTCTAGATATTTTTATATTTAATATGTTATTGGGTATCGTGTCCCCTAATCTGACTATTAGAATTAATGGATATCCCACTAATAGATTATATTGCTTATAATCTAGCTATAGAGTCTCGAGTTATAGAATCGATTATTAAGTTATTAGAATCCTTTATTTATAAGCCAGGTTATGCAACACGAGTCGGGATAAGCATGGTAGCTTCAGGAAGCCAGGGTAGAAGGATATCTACACCATGGATCCTCTCTATAGTGCTCCTAATCCTTCTACTCTCTAGCTGGGCCTACTTTCTCTTTAGCATGAGGCAGACCCAGCAGTATAGCCTTGCAACACAGCCGGATACTCTAGTTATAGCTCAGGATATCAGTGATGCTGTCTCTATGGATCCTGCTGTTGCATATGAGTTCACATCAGTGCTTGTGGTTAATCAGGTTTATGACAAGCTTGTGGATATAGAGCCCCCTGATCTCACTAAGATAGTGCCTGTGGTTGCTGAATCATGGAGCGTATCTCCCGACGGGATTCTCTAGACATTCAAGATAAGGCAGGGCATTAAGTTCGCCAACGGGGATCCTCTTGATGCTAAGGCTGTTGAGTATTCTCTTAGGAGGGTTATTATTCTTAGTAAAACCCCAGCATGGCTTCTCCAGCAGTTCATAGCAAAGCCTGAGGATATTGTTGCAACGGATAGCTATACAGTAACTATAAAGCTTAAGGAGAAGGTGGCGCCGGATCTCTTCCTAACGGTTCTTGCATTCACAACTAGCGCTATTGTTAATCCAAAGGAGGTTGAGACCCATGTATCTGGAAACGATATGGGCTCAACGTGGCTAACAGATCATTCAGCCGGTTCGGGACCATATATTCTGGCTAAGTGGGATAGGAACTCCCAGATAGTTCTAAAGGCTAATCCCAATTACTGGAGAGGGAAGCCCGCAATCGATACTATTATTATTAAGCACGTGCCAGAGCCAGCTACTCAGAGGTTGTTGCTAGAGAAGGGTGATGTTGATATAGCATTTGGTTTAACAATAGACCTCATAGATCAGATAAAGGATAAGCCAGGGATTAGAGTCATGAGCTACCCAGTGCTCCAGCTTGCATATATTGGGATGAATGTGAACAATAAATATCTATCAGATGAGAGGGTGAGAACTGCTATTAAGTACGCTATAGACTATGATGGAATTATAAAGGATATATTGAGGGGAGGCGCTATGAAGGTTCAGACAATAATCCCCTACCCGCTCCTCGGTTTCAATCCATCTACGCCGTTTTATAGGGATATAAACAAGGCTAAGCAGCTCCTGGCCGAGGCTGGATATGCTAATGGGTTTGAGATAGAGCTAGCGTATCCGGCTGGTGCGCATCCTCAGGAGGAGATCGCGCAGAAGATCCAGAGAGATCTTGGGGATGTTGGCATAAGGGTTGTTCTAAGACCCACGGCTGCTTCAGAGATGTACCAGAGATATAGGCAGCAAGCCCTACAAATGGTTCTGGCAGGCTGGGGATCCGACTACCCAGATCCTGATAACAATGCTAAGGCCTTTGGGAACTATAGGATCAAGCAGCTAGCATGGAGAAACATGTGGTATGATAACACATCTGCGGATCTTGTGGAGAGGGCCTTTAGAGAAAGCGATAGAGCATCAAGAGAAGCCCTATATAAGCAGCTCACCGAATATATACTCCAGCTCGGCCCCTATGTGGTTCTCTACCAGGTTGTGCAGCATGTTGCAATGAGAACCTGGGTAGAGAATTTCGTGCCAGACCCGTCGTTTGGCACATATTTACATCTATACAAAGTATACAAAGAAGCAGTTGTCTCTAGATAGAAATCGGATAGGAGCATTGTTTTTTAGGTGATAGGGTTGAATATTTTTAGCTATGTGCTGAGAAGGGTTTTATACATGGCTCTTGTTGTGATTGGGATAGCAACTATAGTATTCTTCGTAACCAGAGTAATCCCTGCAGATCCTGTTGGAGCTATTCTCGGGCCACAGGCTCCTCCTGAGGTTGTTGATAGGATAAAGAGGGAGTATGGGTTTGATAAGCCTGTTTATCAGCAGTATATAGACTTTATTGTTAATTTACTGCGAGGAGATCTGGGGAGATCTATATCTACTAATAGACCTGTTTTAGAAGATATAAAAGAAAGATTCCCCGCAACTTTTGAGCTTGCTACAGCATCTTTGCTCATAGCCCTTCTAATAGGCATTCCTGTTGGTATTATATCAGCTATTAGGAAGGATAGCGCTCTTGATCATATGTTGAGGATCGTGTCTCTATTTGGCATATCAATGCCCGTGTTCTGGCTCGGACTGATATTGCTCTTAGTATTCTACTACACACTAGGGCTTCTCCCAGGCCCTGGCAGGCTTGATCCGTATGTTCGAGAGCCTCCAAGAATAACTGGCCTTATAACAATTGATAGCCTAATAAGCGGTAATATGGCAGCCTTTATAAACGCTCTCTCACACCTGATTCTGCCAGCTAGTGTTCTTGGGTATCTGTCCTCGGCATATATAGCTAGAATCACTAGAGCCTCTATCCTTGAGACTCTAAAGCAGGATCATGTGAGATTTGCGAGATCAAAAGGGCTTCCTTGGAGAGAGATAGTTGTTAGGCATATAATAAGACCATCCTTGATACCGATAGTAACTGTTATAGGTCTTGTATACGGCTCGCTTCTAGAAGGTGCAGTGCTTACCGAGACCATTTTTGCATGGCCAGGGCTTGGAAGCTATCTAACCAGGGCTATGGTTTTCATGGACTATAATGCCATAGTTGGGGGAGTTATAGTTATTGCACTCATATACTCTATTGTTAACCTGGTTGTTGATATTATATATGTATATCTAGATCCCAGGATCAAGTATGGGTGAGAACATTGAGGATCCAGTTGCCGAATATAATTAGAGAGCTTTTTATGAAGAAGGAGGGACTAGCAGGTGTCTTGATTGTTTCTATAATATCTGTTCTATCAATACTCGCCCCGATTATAGCACTATATGACCCACTGGATCAGAGGCTTGATGAGAGACTGAATCCTCCAAGCTTTAGGCATATTATGGGCACGGACAAGCTTGGCAGGGATATATTCTCAAGAGTGCTATATGGTGGAAGGATCTCTCTGTTTATAGCTATATCCTCAGTAGCCCTTGCTGTGGCTATAGGGATACTGATAGGGCTTATATCGGGATATGTGGGAGGTTCTATAGATAATGCTCTTATGAGGATTACAGACATGTTCCTATCATTCCCAGCCCTGATCCTGGCTCTAGCTATTGCAGCCATGCTGAGACCTGGCCTTGTGAACGTCATTGTTGCAATAGCTCTTTCGACATGGCCTCAGTATGCGAGGATAGTCAGAGCTATAACTCTTCAGATCAAGAGCGAGCCATATATAGAGGCAGCGTTATCTATAGGCTCTACAAGAGTTAGGGTTCTCGCAACCCATATAGTGCCGATGGTAATACCCCAGACCATGATCCAGGCTACCCTTAATCTTGGGGGAGCGATACTTACTGCTGCGGGTCTGGGATTCCTAGGATTCGGGGTTCCTCCCCCAACGCCTGAGTGGGGTCTTATGGTATCAGAGGGCAGGGATCTTATACAGAGCCACTGGTGGATCTCAACATTTCCAGGGCTCATGATATTTCTAAGCGTTGTGGGGTTTAACCTAATAGGAGACCAGCTAAGAGATATTCTTGATGTTAGGTATAGGGTATAGGTGAATCTACATGGTATTATTAGAGGTCAAGGGTCTACGGGTATACTACTATACTCCTAGAAGTGTTGTGAGGGCTGTCGATGGCGTGGATATATATGTTGAAAGGGGAGAATCTCTGTGCATAGTAGGAGAGTCAGGGTCTGGCAAATCTACTCTCGGACTCTCAATAGCAGGGCTTATAGAGCCTCCTGGCAGGGTGGTTGATGGTGAGGTTATATTTGATGGTGAGGTTATTGTTAGTAGTAGGTTTGTTAGAACCTATGGGTATCTAGGCAAGAGGATAACAATGATCTTCCAAGACCCTAGGGCTGCTCTAAATCCTGTCATGAGAATAGGTGATCAGATAGCTGAGGCTCTTGCACATAGTAGGGGTATGAAGCCTGGCATGGCTAGAGAGAGGGTTTTGGAGCTCTTAAGATCTGTTGAGATACCAGACCCAAATAGAGTGGTCAATAGCTACCCGCACGAGCTGAGCGGTGGTATGGCTCAGAGGGTTGTGATAGCCATAGCTATATCTACGGAGCCTGATCTAATAATAGCTGATGAGCCTACATCCGCGCTGGATGTTACTGTGCAGGCACAGATCCTCAGGCTGTTGAAGGGGCTTGTCAGAGAGAATGGAAGATCTCTTATTTTCATAACACATGATCTCAGCGTGGCTATGGAGATCTGTGATAGGATTGCTATAATGTATGCTGGCAAGATAATTGAGGAGGGCTCTATAAAGGCTATAATTGAGAAACCTCTTCATCCATATACAATAGCACTCCTCGGATCGATTCCAAGGATGGGATCCAAGAGATCCAGGTTATCTGTAATACCAGGCGAGCCACCGGACATGGGCAGTCCTCCCAGCGGGTGCAGGTTTCATCCCAGATGCGCATCAAGGTTCCAGCCATGCAATAGATCAGAGCCAGCCCTGATACAATATATCGATGGCAGAAGAATAGCTTGCTTCCTATACGGAGGTGGTGGTGATGAGTCTCCTAAGGCTTAGGAATATTGGCAAGTACTTCCCAATAAGATCCGGAGTGCTTATGAAGATAAGGGGCTATGTTAGGGCTGTTGATGGTATAGATCTAGAGATCAGCTCTGAAGATACTCATGCGGTTGTTGGTGAAAGCGGTTCTGGCAAAACAACACTTGGCAGGGTTTCGATAAGGCTTCTGGAACCCACCTTTGGATCTATAGAGTTCATGGGGAAAGATGTGACTAGGGCCAGGGGAAGGAATTTTCTAGAGTTCAGGCTATCTACTGGAATGGTTTTCCAGGATCCATATAGATCTCTTCATCCTAGGAAAACGGTGGTTGACATAATATCAGAGCCTCTAAGGATAAGAGGCTATGATGAGAGCGATATAGCTAAGAGAGCCGAGGAGTACATTGGGCTAGTGGGACTATCCAGGGAGCACCTATATAAATATCCGCATCAGCTCTCAGGAGGTCAGAGGCAGAGAGTCGCTATAGTTAGAGCGATAATATATAACCCAAAGCTAGTAGTTCTCGATGAACCTACGTCAGCTCTCGATGTCTCCACACAGGCTCAGATACTAAACCTCCTGGAAGATATAAAGAGAGAATTCAGGCTATCATATATGCTAATAACACATAACCTACAAATAGTATATCATATGGCAAATAGGGTATCGATAATGTATTTAGGAAAGATAATGGAGAGAGGAAATGTGGAAGAAGTATTTGAAAAACCTTTACATCCATATACACTGACCCTGCTATCATCAATACCAGCAGCAGAGCATATATTTCCACAGATAGTCAGGAGAAGGAAAATAAACCCAGTGGGAGAGCCTCCGAGTCCCTCTAACCCTCCAAAAGGGTGTAGATTCCATACTAGATGCCCATTCGCTAGAGAAATATGTAAAACGAGAGAGCCTGTGCTTGAGCACATAGAGGGAAACCACTATGTTTCATGCCATCTATGGAGAGAAATAGAATAGAAGGGCTGATCCGTTATTGTTAATGGAATAACAATACTTATACATTATATGGCTGTTCCATGTTTGTTGCTATCTTGTCTTTATTAGCCTTGACTCTATATTATCTTGGGGATCTTTGTGGATGGTGCTATGATAGCTCTAATTGTTGCTATACTAATCATTGTTCTCCCCTTCCTCGCTTCTGCTATAAAGATTGTGAGGGAGTATGAGAGGGCTGTTATTTTTAGACTTGGTAGGCTTAAGGGGGCTGCTGGTCCTGGGATATTCTTCATAATACCAATTGTTGATAAGCTCTTCAAGATAGATCTTAGGATAAATACTGTTGATTTCCCCAAGCAGAGTGTTATTACTAAGGATAATGTTAGTATTTTGGTTGATGCTGTTGTGTACTACAGGGTTGAGGATCCTGTGAGGGCTGTTGTGAAGGTTGCTAACTATAACTATGCTGTTGTGCAGCTTGCCATGACTACTCTGAGGGATGTTATAGGCACTGTGGAGCTAGACGAGCTTCTAGCCCATAGAGAGGAGGTTAGCAAAAGGATCCAGAAGATAGTTGATGAGATCACAGAGCCCTGGGGTATAAAGATTGTTGCTGTTACCATCAAGGATATCGTGCTCCCCGAGGATCTTGTTAGGGCTATATCTATGCAGGCACAAGCTGAGAGGATTAGGAGGGCTAGGGTTATAGAGTCTGAGGGTGAGAGGCAGGCTGCATCTATACTAGCTGAGGCGGCGTCTATATATGCCAATAACCCCATAGCCATCAGGCTTAGGGAGCTTCAAACCCTTGTGGAGGTTGCTAAGGAGAAGAACATGGTTTTGATAGCTGACACACTAAGATCCGATCTATCTAGCCTAGGCTTCCAGATGGCGGCTGCATCCCTATCAAAGGATCAGCAGGGTGGGAGCAAATGACCCCCACCCTAGATGGCAATGTTTCCACTTGTAAGTGGTTGCCATGAGGAGGGGTATTTTTTTAGGCGGTTTACATGGATTTATGGTTATCGCTCTAACCCTATCTCTAACTATGGCTATATCTATATACACACTAAGATCCTCAGGAGATGCCGAAGATCTAGGCCTCCAGGGTCAAGTCGTGATTAAACAGGCTATTGTGGCCAATATAAGGGGAACAGTTGATCAGGGGGTTAAGAGGTATATACAGGATCTCATAGAGGGAGCATATAGGGAGAACAAGGCATTGATACTGGACGTCCAGTCCCCAGGGGGTTTTCTAGGGGATACCATGGATATAGCTGACATAATATTCAACTCAAGAATCCCCGTGATAGGCTTCGCATCGGGAGACAGCTTCAGCGGGGCTACACTGATTCTAGTACCAACCCACATACTAGCGGTTAGCCCCACGGCTCTTGTTGGGGATGCACAGCCTGTAACAATTGATCAGACCGGGAGGCTTGTACCAATAACAGAGCCAAAGATAGTCAACCCCCTTGTTAAGAAGTTCACAGACTATGCTAGGGAGAGGAGTAGGAATGCGACTCTTGTGCAGATGTTCATATTAAATGCGACTGTTGTTAATGGGGATGAGGCTGTTAAGCTGGGCTTTGCAGATCTAACGGCTAGAAATGTTGGGGAGCTTGTTGAGAAGCTCAGGGGTAGGAGTGTATCTATACATGGTGTTATCTATAGGCTTGAGATCACCGATACAACTCCTGCTGGGGATTGCTTCAGCTGCAGGCTCCTCAGCTTCCTCTCAGACCCTATAGTGAGCAGTGCTATGCTAACGATAGGGATATTCAGCGCCATATTCGCAATATCGTCAGGACACCTAGTGGCACTTCCAGTGGCCCTCATATTCATCCTCCTAGGTCTCCTAGGCTCGGGCCTCCAGGTAGATCTACTAACAATGGCCTTAATACTCATAGGATCATCCCTAATAGTAGCAGGCTTCGCCATAGGACACACTGATGGGGGGATACTAATGACAGCAGGAGCCGTGATGATAGCCCTCGGAGCATCCCTCCTCCCAGTAACCGGGAGGGAGATCCTGATAGCAGGCTCTAGCGGTATTATAAGCACAATATATGGATTCTCACTCGGGGTTGGGATAGCGTCAGCTGCAATAGGAGGGATAGTGGCATGGCAGCTTGTGATCATGAGAAGAAGAAAATCAGAGATCTTCGAGGTTGTGGGTAAAGAGGGCGTTGCGAAGGAGGACATATCACCAGGCAGGGAGGGCTATGTACTGGTCGAGGGGGAGCTCTGGAGAGCAGTATCGAAAGAGACCATAAGGACTGGAGAGCCTATCGTGGTTATAGGAAAAAAGGGATTCCTACTAGAAGTCGTTAGGAAGAGGGAGTAGAGCCGGGGATATGAGATCGAAGGTCTTGACGAGCTGAATAGAGCTATAATAAAGTGCTCAATATGCCCAAGGCTATCTAGATATAGAGTGGAGGCCTCAAAGAAATACCCCGGCGAGAACTTCTGGGCAAAGCCTGTGCATGGATATGGAGACCCCATGGCCAGGATATTCGTGGTAGGGTTAGCCCCAGCAGCAAGGGGTGCCAACAGGACTGGTAGGGTTTTCACAGGGGACGAAACTAGCCAGAATCTCATGAGGGCATTATACGAGGCTGGTCTTGCAAGCCAGCCGTACTCGATCTCTAGGGATGATGGGCTTATCCTCAGGGATGTGTATCTAACAGCCTCTGTTAAGTGCGTACCTCCAAACAATAAACCGAGTGCGAGTGAGGTTGCTAGCTGCAACCGCTATCTAGCTCTGGAGATAATGCTTCTGAGAAGATCCAGGGTTTTCATAGCACTGGGGAGGATAGCATGGGAAGCCCTTGGGATGGCTATATCCATGGCCCTGGGCTGTGATACGAGGAGCCTTGGGTTCAGGCATGGGGCTGAATACTCTGTTATGACTAGGGCTAGAGGAGGTATATGGCTTATAGCATCCTACCACCCAAGCCCGAGGAACTTCAGAACAGGCAGGCTATCCCACGAGATGCTTGTAGAGGTATTTAGGAGAGCGAGGGCTCTAGCCGATCTTGTGAGTAGATCTTCTTAAGCTTCTCAATAGATCTTCTAAGAGCCTCTAGCCTCTGCCTGCCCTCAGCTAGGGATCTGTTGGCTATTCCCGCCACCTCTTCAGCCCTATTCAAATCTATCAAAACAATGCTCTGGATCTTTATGGGTATAGCCACCCATATGCCTGTTACCAGCTCCACTAGATAGCCCCTCTTACTCGATGCAAGAAGCCCGCTGTGTTTAAACCCAGCCTCCCTGGCTATCCTTAGGAGCCTCATAGCATGCCCTGGTGTTCTTGCCATGATATGGATTATCGGCCCGCTCGCTATTAGCCAAAGGGTTGTGATCACAGGCGTCTCAGCCAGCTTTCTAACCTCATTGCCAGAGATCTCGCTGTGTTTCTTCATAACAAGATATGAGTCCCTCCTTCTCCAAGGGTAGGGAGAGTCTATAGCTATGATCCTCCCGCTGCACGAGCTCGTGGGATAATAGCCCTCTATGCTAAATATATCCTCCAGAAGACCCCTTATCTCGTGATCTAAATACCCTATATATTGATCCCTAGCCATCCTATTATAAGCCTTCTCCCTCTCAGCTCTCCAGCGGAGGGGGTCTACCACGGCCGGCTCTACCAAGGGATCCATTGGTTCGGTGTTTTTAAATAGCCATGCTATGCCCTTTGGCGCTCTTCTTATTATTTCTTAAGAAATATTCTGTGGAGAAGGCTTTGGGTATGGCGAATAGGGTGGCTGCTATCATATCCATAGCCCTCCTGATACTCCTCCTAGCACCCCAGCCAGCTCTATATGCTGGGAGCTGCATCTATATAGATGTCCCAGCTGTGAGCAGCCAGAGCGGTAGTGGGAGCACTGTCAGGGTCTCGATATGCTCCACACAGGGTAGCGGGGTTATAAGGATAAGGGGTGTGGATATGATCGAGTCCGATACTCTTGCATCAATTGTTGTCGCATATATCCTTGCCCAGATATATTCTGGCAAAAGCTTCTCCGGATCTGATTTAGAGATCTATTTTGAGAGGAGTGTGCACGACATATCAGGTCCGTCGGCAGGGGCTCTTTTGACACTGGCATTCTATAGAATCCTTGCTGGCTATACTATGGAGACAAAGATCTCTGGCACAGGCGCTATAAACCTAGATGGCAGTGTAGAAGCTGTGGGAGGTGTTCCCCAGAAGATATTAGCCCTAAGGAATATAGGCTATAGGGTTATCTTCATACCCATATCAAACTATATCCAGCTGGGGCCGAGGATCAACGATAGCTTCAGGGATCTAAACATACTCCCAGTTGGGAACATAGCCTCCCTACTAGGTGTTAAAATCCCACAGCTGATGGAGCCCCAGCCCAATATAACATCTATTATCGAGCGTGTCTCGAGGGATCATGCATCTAATATGAAGAGGCTTGTTGAACAGCTTATAGACATATATATGAGCAGGGTAGCTGATAGAAACTCCATATACTATGGATCCACGATGGCTATTGTTAACATAGCATCATCAAGTCCCCCACCATCTGGGTATCCTGAGGTTAATCTCTACTACCTAGCACTGGTCTCGATTGTTCAGGGCATAGTGGGTGGCGATCCAAGGGCCTATGGCGGGATCCTTGCTGAGAGGGCTGTGGAGAGCTATAATAGGAGTGTAGATCTTCTGAGAAAGGTTTTTCAAAGCATACCTAGATCAGGGGATCCTGAGGTCTATTCGCTCTATATTCTTCTGCTAGAGAGAGCCCTGGATTTAGCTGACTACGCGCTAGCTGTGAGATCCTATATAGTTAGCCGCGATGTGGGGGCTATTGCAAACATGACAGCCTCTCTATATGGGAGGGCTCTCTCTATATCATACTGGGTGGATCTTCTCGGGAATATCTCGGCCTCAGGATATTCTGGAGCGGCTAGAGTAGATCTCCAGGGTCTATCTAGAACATCTAGATCTATTCTAGAGATACTAGGTGTTAAGAACATCACCGAGATATCTAGTAGACACTACTCAGCAATCTCAACCCTTATAGGATCTCCTAGAGACCCTGAGGGGCTTAGGATGCTTTCAACAATATATATACTCTACAGTTATCTTCATGGCTACTCAGCAACCCTCAAGAGATCTACATTCTCTCAGATCCCACTGAGGGGAGATTCCACACCAAAAGCAATAGAGGAGATCGCTGGGAGCGGTTATATGAGCATCAACCTAATATCAGCAAGCCAGACTGCTAGAAGCATCTATCAATTCTCAGCATGGGCCTTAGAGAACCTAGCCAGGCTACCAACATTGAATAGATCTTTAGATTATATTCTAACAACACTGCCCCAGTCAGCTATATCTACAAGCTCCTCAGCATCTTCTATAAACATGATCCTAGCTCTATATATGGGTAGCATATCGACCCCTAGCAAGATAAGCCTAGCAGGCTCGAAAGAGACTGGCCAGGCATCACAGGCTATCCCAACCCAAATAGTAAGTAATATATACAGAGGGGGCGCGTGGATCTTAGCTATAGTATCTATAATAATAGCAATATCAACAACAATAGCCGGGTATAGAGGGATATATAAGAAATAGAATGATCTCCGCCTCAAGGGTTCAGATCATATCTCAGGGTATAAGGATCTGAAGTCCTTCTCAGACACAGCTGATCAACATAGAGAGCCCCAGCATCTGTCAATCCGCCAATAGATAAGGGAACAGCTACTGAGTCCCTCGCTGAAGTTCTTCCCTAACTCTATAAACCATATCTGGATAGTCCGTGGCTATACCATCTATTCTCCTAGAAGCCAGCTCCCTAACCCATTTATCATCATTAACAGTCCATGCTATCACCTTCAGGCCGAGCCTGTGTGCCAACTCTATAGCCTTAACAGTTGCTAGAGGATATCTTGGGAGAGCCAGCTGGTACCCTGATTTCTTTGCCTCCACTATCTTGCCAGGTGGCTGTGCATATATTATGCCCAGGGGTATTGTGGGCATGGATCTCTTAGAGTTGTTCAAAACACTCTCGTGGAAACTTATCAGTGCAATCCTATCTACAGCACCAACTCTCTTAACAACATCCAGCGCGATAGTCTCATCACCTGGGGTTTTTACCTCTATCAGAACCCCCACTCTATCTATTACCTTGGAGAGGATCTCATCAAGTGTTGCTATCCTCTCACCTGATATCGATATCCCGCTGAGATCACTGTATCTAGCCCTCCTAACATTTATATCAACTCCAGCAACCCTTCTGAGATCCTCATCGTGGAGAGCTATGGCAACACCATCGGAGGTTACCTGGATATCTATTTCAACAAGGTCGCATCCTGCCTCAATAGCTCTCAAAACACCAGCAATTGTATTCTCGGGGGCAAGCCCCGCAGCACCCCTGTGCCCTATAATGGCGAAAGGTCTTCTACCAAGTCTTCTCATAACATCGTTCATAGACTGAACCAGAGATATAGACTCTCGGGGTTAAAAACGTTTTGCCCATGTATTTCAGGTTTATGGATATGTGGGTATAGATATTAACTAAGAAAATGAGAATAATCATAATAATGCCAATAGTTATTGCTATATATTCTAGAGTTTTGTATGGCTTTAACTATTACTACTATTAAAATGGAGTCTAACTTGAATAGGCAGATTTTATCCGGTATTAGTTATTAACCCCGCTTTATTATATTTCTAGGGCTTTTGCCTGGGGGCGGTCTGAGGGGTTTTCTCCACGATATGTGGATCTCCCTCACTACGTATACAACCCTTGATAGGGATGCCAGGCTTGCCATAATGGTTCAGATCTTAGTGACCATAGCTATAGCGATGCAGGAGGCGATCTTTAGCGTCTATCTATCCATCGCAGGCTATAGTGAGGGCGATATAGGTTTAGTAATATCTGTCTCCATGTTTCTATACTCAGTCCTTCTAATACCTGGGGGCATAGTAGCCGACTCTCTTGGAAGGAAGAGGGTATCTGCCCTTGGCCTTATTCTTGGTGCTGTATCATTTATAGGGTATCTAAACCCGATGAATCTATACTACCTAATTCTCATCGCCAGCATAGGAGGTGTTGGGAGTGCCCTATTCGGGGGCACCATATCTGCTATACTTGCTGATGTTGCTCCAACCCCTGATAGGAGGAATGCTGTTTTCAGTATTGCAGCATCCCTATCATCTCTCGCAGGTGTTCTAGGCTCTCTTGCAGGTGCATCTCCAAGGCTTCTCCAGAGTCTCGGGTATAATGCTAAAGACTCCTACTACCCCGTGCTATTGGTTATGGCTATATCCCTTGCAGTGTCCTCTGTCTTGGTGATCATTATAAGATCCAGCGAGGCTAGGAGAAGCGGTGGATCCAAACTATATCTCCCCAGAAAGTCAAGCGATATTATAATAAGAGGAATAGCTTATGCGATAGTAATCTCCTTAGGAGCTGGGATTATAACCCAACAGCTCTTCGCTTTATGGCTATTCAAGAAATTCTCAGTGGGGCAGGACTTCATAGCTTATCTCTTCGCACTATCCAGAGGGATCCTGATGTTTGCATTCCTAGCATCTCCAGCAATAGCTAAAAGGCTAGGATCTGTTAACTCGATAGTACTAACACAGTCTATTGGGACAGCTATTCTCCTAGCAATTGCCGTGGCCAGCAACTCGATCGTTGCTGGTTTTCTATACTCGCTTAGATATGTCCTTATGAACATGACAACACCGATCCTTAGATCCCTTATACTGGGTCTAGTAGATCCTGCAGAGAGAGCTACAGCATCTAGCGTGATGGCCCTCGCCCTAAACCTGCCAGGATCCTTCACACCAGCTGTAGGCGGCTACCTCATGTCAGAGGTCTCACTAGAAATCCCATTCTATGTTGCAACGCCGTTCTATGCGACCGCAATAGCCATGTTCTATGTATTCTTCAAAGGGTATGAGAAGAAATGATATAAAGACAATCCCTGCCCTAAGGAGCGGGAATTATTACCGGTATATTATGGTTTGAACACCATGTAATATAGGATCAATATATAAAAGGGAATATACCCTATAGACAGGGCACCATACCATCTAGCAATTATATCCACACTGCATCTGGTGCGTGCTCTCCTAGCTATAGCTATGTGGAGAGTCTCTAGCAGTGTTATTATAACTGCTAGATAGGAGGCATGAACGCTCCAGCCAGGCCAGGAAATCATTGATGCCATTGTAAATCCTGTGGCCAGTATTACCATGAACGAGCCGGCTTGGATATAAGCTATAGATAGATATCCGCTGAGAATGCTGCAGTGAAGAGCATCGGTATCAAGGGCCGAGGAATCTCTGGAGTATTTCTTATTAATAGCGTATCTTATAATAATATAGCCCCCAAGAGCTATTGAGGACCATATTGCGAAGGAGACTATATGTATAGCCTTAAGCAACATGTATGTGGAAATAGAAGCCATGAAGCCCTGTTAATATATATAATAGCCGTTAATATGTCTTATCCCAAGCTATATGCCTGGTAGATTGATTCCCCAGAATCTCTCGAGAATTACTCTCAACGATTTCACAATTCTCTCTGGAAGTTCTCTGGGGGTTGTGGTTCTGCCATATCCTCCAACTCCTAGGAGGGCCTCCACAAATGCCCTAAGCCCTCTTGATAGTCCCTCTCCATATCCGCCCTCTAGGTTTATCACCAAGGCTTTTAATAAGCCTTCGATCCAATATTTTCTCAGTATCTGGCCTATGTTTGAATATGTCTCTATAGTGGCTCTAAGCATTGTGAGAGGGTCTCCGGAGTATGCGTCAAACCCTACAGAGACTACTATGGCTTCTGGTCTTGTGGTCTCTATTAGGGGTTTAATCACATGATCAAGGATCCAGAGGTACTCCGGGTCTCCCGAGTATGCTGGCAGGGGTATGTTTATCTTTGTCCCTTCAGCGTCTCCACCTCCATACTCATGGATATCTCCTGTACCCGGGTAGATCCCTTCCTGGTGTATGTCTAGATGAATAACACCGGGATCCTGCCAGAATATATCCTGGGTTCCATTGCCATGGTGGGCATCAAAATCTATAATGAGAACCCTGTACCCCTTCTCCTCAAGGGTTTTTGCAGCTATCGCTGCGTAGTTGAATACACAGAATCCCAGGGTTGGTGCTCCGAGTGCCCACCCGCTATAGCCCGCATGATGCCCTCCTGGCCTTGGCATTACTAGCCATGGCTCTCTGTTCTCTAGAGAGCTTATTGCTGCTCTATGTGATGCTGCTGCATATCTAGAGGCTATTGTGAATGTGTGCTCGTTGACATATGTGTCTGAATCTATATAGTGGAAGCCTCTGCCAGACTCGGATCTAATAAGATCTATGTAGCTCCTCGAGTGAACAAGCTCCAAGATCCTACTATCAGACTCGGGGGTTTTAACAAGATCTATGTAGTCCCAAGCTTGGGATGTCATCAGGCTGGAGAGAGCGGTCTCAAGCCTCCATGGGTTCTCGGGATGCCTTCCATAGGGATCTCTATGCATTCTATGGATATCATCATAAACAACTCTCAGCCTCATGGAGGACCCCATATAACCCTAGAAGATCTCTGTAGGGGTCTTTAAAACGGAGATGCTCTGTGTGATCTATGTATCTCAGGAGATCTAGTATATATCCATATAGGCCTCAAACCCCTTTATCAATATGGAAGCCCTCCTACCATTATAACACCTGAGGCTCGATATACTGAAGCCAAGAGCCTCTCCGAGGGGTATGCTGGAGACCACACACCCGCTAACAACAATCTGATCGACCTTGCTTACAACCATTGCTGAGGGGGCTATATTGTTCTTAGCCAAAGAATATATAATATAGGGCCCCACAGTAGAGCCCCTAGCTCCTCTAAACACGAGAATCTTTCCCCTAAGATCCACACCCTCGAAACCCTTCTTCCTTAGAACACCGCTCTTAGGATCTATATCTCCGAGGAAGGAGATATAGTCATCGATGACCACCAGAGAACCTTCTGCGCTTCCCTCAACAATGCCTTTTAGAGCAAGCCTAGAGCCTCCGGCTTTATGCCCATGCCTCTCATGATCCATTGTGTCGAGACCCTCCTCTATCTATGTAAGCCTTACTCCTTTCTTATCTTCAGATGTGTTCTCCCCATTGGTATTTCTCTGAATGCTGGGTGTATTGTTACCGATAGATCTCTCTTGCCTGGGGGTGCTGATATTATCCATAGATAGCTGCATCCTGCTAGTGATGTGCACACGTTTGGGTGATAACCCCTGGGTATTAGCACGACGTCGTAGTCTCTTACTATATATGATGTCTCCCTCTCTTCATCCATTATGATCTGTATTCCGAAGCCTCCTCCGAGGTTGTAGAATATATATGCCTCTGGCTTCTCATCATGCCTGTGCGGAGGATAGCTCGTCCACCCGCCTTTCTCGCCCTCTACGTATCCGGCTATAATGCTGTCAGCCGGATCCTCCTCTCCTATTGTGACATAAACCCTTCTCCTATAGCTTCCCTCCCCTATATCGTATGCATGGCTATCGGAGAATCTCTTTATATAGAATGGATGCCTATTAGCAGCCTTAGCCTCGGCTATATATATTACAGACCCCCTGTCAAACTTGATCGAGGCCTCCCTACCGCTTGGTATGTATGCTATATCCCTCTCTCCGAGCCTTAGCTCGTCGACATATATGCTCCCCCTAAGGCTTGTAATGATCCTCTCAAACCCTTCCCTGCCTTCGAGCCTCAGCTCCCCGGCTTCTGTGGCTTTGTAGTTATATAGTGAGAAGCCCATGTAGTCAAAGATCTTCCAGAGCCTATTATAGATCGCCAGGTCTTTGAAGAGCATAAAGAGCCCTAGATATTCTAGTGGGAGGGATATATAAACCTGGGAGCGTGTTTGCCGTCATGCCTCAGGATCAGTAGGGCCTCTCGCTGGGGACAGAGATCAGTCTATCGGCTGGGAATAGGGTTATAACTCTGTTCCCGCTCTCTGTGACGACAGCCTCGACCTCTATCCTAGCAGCCCCAGTTCCGTCTGCCGATGGGGCCCATGTCTCTAAGGCTAGCACCATGTTCTCCTGGATCCTTACCGGGTAGTCGAAGGATATGGCTCTCGATATATAGGGTCTCTCTCTATGGCTCAGCCCGATTCCGTGGCCGAATTGTAGGAGGAACGCCTCATCCTCGCTCCCGAAGCCGAGCTCCTGGGCCGGTGGCCAGCATCTAGCTATATCTGCTGTTGTTGCTCCAGGTTTTGTTCTATCTATTGAGCATTTTAGCCACTCCCATGCTTTCTCGTATGCCTCAACCTGCTGTCTTGTTGGTTCTCCAACTACGAATGTTCTATAGTAGCATGTTCTATAGCCTAGGTATGAGTGCATTATATCTATATAAACCATGTCCCTAGGCCTTATGATCCTATCGGAGAACATGTGGGGATGTGGCACACCCCTGGGGCCTGAGACTACGTTCACAGCCTCAACACCCTCAGAGCCCATCTCGAACAGCATCTTATGCACAAAAGCCACGATATCGTTCTCCCTAACCCCTGGCCTTATAAATCTAGCAAGCTCGGAGTATACGGCGTCAACCATTGCAGCAGCGATCTCGAGAAGCTCTATCTCATCCCTAGTCTTTATAAGCCTGGCCTCGAGCATTGCCCTCTGGCCATCCTCAACTCTGAGCCCAGCCTTCTCGAGAGCCCTTGCAAGGACCGGATCCAATATGTCGAAGCCCACCGGAAGATCTGCAACCTTAAGCCTAGAAAGAGTTCTCTTAATAAGATCCACAGTCCTCCCAGCCCAATCAGCCTCATCAGGCATAGCACTCCTAGAATGGGTTATCACAGGATTAATCTCAGGAAGCCAAGTAACCCATCTCCTTTTAAAAGGAGCAGCTGGATCGAATAGAGCAACATAACCATCAGAAGTAAGTATTGCGAACCTCTCCATCTTATCCCTACCCCACTCGCCGAGGTGAGTACTAGAAATATACCTAATATTATTATAATCAAAAACAACAACAGAACCAAGCCCAAATCTTCTAAGACTTTCAACAGCCCTCCTAAGCCTCTCTCTCCTAAGCCTATCAAAATCAACCCTAGCCTCATAATCAACAGCCATAACACCAAAACTCATAACAGCACCATAGATACCAAGCCACAAAAGCTAAAAAACTAGAGATCTAATGGCCAAACAGGCTCAAACCAGGATCAGAGGAGCTCTGACCCCCCTCACTGCCCCTCCAAATGGCAGATGTAAACCCTAATAGATAGGGAGTCGATGAACTGTCAAAAAGAGGGCGGAGAGGAGATCAGATCTCCAAGGCCTCAACCTACACGAAGTGTAGGTATGAAGATATAGTGGCAAGTAGGTTTCTATACATTATAAACCCATTAAGCTTCCTCACCATGCTTTATTGAAAAGCCCCTAGCATATAGATATTGTGTGCATCAAATAAAATTGTAAATATATAGAGAACTTAAAAATCTCATATACACCTAATATTAGGAATAGATCTTCTATAGAACTATATGCAAAATCTCTGGATAGTGTCTCAAATAACTTGGGGTTATACATAAAGCTGTGGACCATAGATCTTATGCCTGGATCGTTTGACTCTTTTAGCACTTTGGAGAGAAGCCTTTCCAGCTAGTAGTGTTTGTGAGGGAGAGCTGGAGGGTATAGAAGGCATCCTGGGAGTGTTGGTAGAGAAGTTTTTGTATGCTATTCTTTTATCTTCATGCTCTTATCTATAGCGAGCATTATAAGGGTCAGTGAGAGTATTATGAGCATGATCAGCATTCCTGGGAAGATTATTAGCCAGTATGCTCCTGAAGCTAAAGCAGCCGATCTCCTGGCGTAGAATAATATAGTTCCCAAGCTTTGCAGCCCTGGATCTCCTAGGCCTAAAAAGCTCAGCCCCGATTCTAGCAGTATAGCTGCTCTGCACCCAACTATTACAGATGCCAATAGTATAGGAGTCAGGTTTGGGATTATATGTCTCACCACGATGTGCCATAGACCCGCTCCAAGTGCTCTGGATACCTCAACATATGGTGCCTCTATGAGTGAGAGTGTGTATGCCCTAACCAGTCTTGCAGATGCTGGCCAGCCAACTACTGCTAGCACGAGGATAACGTTTATAATGCTTGGTTTGAGTATAGCTACGAGGATTAGTGCTATAACCAGCGTTGGTATTGATAATAAGAAATCTACTAGTCTCATTAGAGCCGCATCTATAAGGCCTCTTAGAGTCACCGAGGATACGCCTATTAGTAAGCCTATGAACGATATTATTAGCGAGCTCACTACTCCTATAAATAGGGTTACGAATACGCCTTCCGAAACCATCGTCATAACATCTCTACCCAGATCATCTGTCCCGAGAAGGTGTACATAGGAGGGGGGTTTGAAGGGATCACCAGCTATATCCCTCGGAGACCATGGCGAGCTAAGTCTCCACGTGATTGAGAGAAGTATGATTGATAGCAGCGCCATTGCTCCTAACCTAAATGAGCTATCCCTTAACAATCTGCCAATGATCAGGGTTATCGCCTCCTAAGCCCCTCCAGCCTTATTCTCGGATCTAGGAAATAGTATATAATATCAGCCACCAAGTTGGCTAAAGCTACAACAAGAATTGTTGCGATAAATATAGCCTGAAGAACTGGGTAGTCGGCTCTGAATATTGAGTCATAGAGCAGCCTTCCAATGCCATTCCAACCGAATATAGTTTCTGTGAACACAGCACCTACTACGAGTAACGCTGACTCGTTTGCTAGAAGGGTTATTGTCGCTATAAGAGCGTACCTGGATATATTAGCAAGTATCCTGAGATCGCTTAGCCCTATAGCCCTAAGTGTTATGATAAAGTCTTCACTCTTAATTCCCGAGATGACATTTCTAACATAGATATAGTATAGTGGGGTGAAGAAGAGTATAAGCACGATCAAAGGACCGATCATGTGGTGAAGATAGTCAGCAAAATAGATCAGTAGAGGCACCTCCCCATAGTAGTAGCTAGTAGTCCCTGCTATTGGTATCAAGCCAAGGCTATAGCCCAGGCTGAACTGTATCAGAAGCCCAACCCAGAAGACAGGCGCCGAGGCTATTAGGTATAGAAGGGATGTGAAGAGCTTATCGTCAAGACCAGCCCTGAAACCCATTATCAGACCTAGTATTGTTCCAAGGGCTGCTGATGCTATCATCCCAGATGACATTAAGGCTAGTGTGTTGAATAATCTTTCACCAAATACAACATTTATAACAGGTGTTCCCGTATATACGAATGAATATCCAAGATCTCCTCTAAACAGATTTGCTACATATAGCAAGAACTGTTCGTATAATGGCTTATCAAGGCCGAATCTCCTGATAAGCTCCTCCCTAGCCTCTGGAGGAACCCTCGGGTCTAGGATAGAAACTGTCGGGTCTCCTGGGAGGAGTCGAAATAATATAAATGAGGCTATGATTCCTAGAAAAACGGTTATCCCAACCTGTATGGCTCTTGATAGGAGGTATCTAGCGAACCTCTCTACCAAGCTACCTCCTCTTGAAGAGATATATAGCCAACGCTATGACACCAACTACAACAATTACCAAAGCTATCACTCCAGTTAAATTCATTGCGGGAGCCTCAACAGCCCTTGTAGCTGTAGGCTGGGCTACCTGGGTAGTCTGTGTCCTATTAGCTGGAGTCTCGGTATATGTTGCTATAGAAGTGGCTTGTGTCTCCCTCGGGGTTTCCTGAACACCAACATATACCATGATCTTTCTGCTCTCATCATATCTATAACCCATGCTTTGGAGTATCTCTCTAGCTTTCTGGGGATTATACTCATACTTTATATTAGTGTTAGCCAGATCGCCATGCCACTCTTTGTTAAGTATAGCGTATACTGGTAGACCATAGCCACCAACAGATCTCTTGATAACCTCCTCCCTATCGATGGCATAGTTTATAGCCTCGAACAGCCTTGTGTCATTAACTCTCCTGTAGTTGAATGCTATATATACTAGCCATATATCAGGTGTTGTTATAACCCTTAAGTTTGGATCCTTCTGAGCCTCTGGAACAAGGCTTGGAGATGCTGAGTATCTCTCCATATCTATCTCGCCTCTCTTGATCGCCAGGAACCTGGTCTCCGCTTCCGGGATCACTCTGACGATAATTCTCGTAATCCTTGGTGTGTCCTTTATGAAGTAGTCAGGATTTCTCTCAAGAACGATGCTCTCACCTTGCTTCCTGCTAAACCATCTGAAAGGTCCTGTGCCCACTGGCGATGGGTTGCCCCAATCGATAGGCTTATCTACCCAGGTATTCTTGGGAACAACATAGACAAGCCCTGTGGCCAGGGTTAGGAGGAATAGGTATGATGGCTCTTTGAGCCTAAATGCTACTGTATAGTTATCTATCTTCTCTACAGAGTCTACGAACTTTCTCAGGGCGGCGAACCTTACAGTATTATTCCCCATACCAGCTGTGAATGTGAAGACAACGTCATCAGCGGTTAGAGGCGATCCATCATGGAATCTGACATCGTTTCTCAGGTAGAATATATATGTTTTCCCATTGTCTTTAATATCCCACCTCTCGGCAATCCACGGGATTACATTGAAGTTGGGGTCTAGAGCAACTAGTGGGTCGTATAATAGGTTTAGAACCCAGAGGGATCTTAGGTCGTTAGCCATAAACGGATTTGTCGATAGTATATCTGATGGAAAAGCTATTCTGAACACATTTTCCTCCGGCTTGTCGCTCTTATACATATAGAGAAGGCTCCACCTGTTATAGACCTCCACAATGCCTCCAGACATTAGAGTGTAATTCTTCCACTCGGCTCTAATTATCTGGATATTCTGGCTTATGAAGAGCGGTATGAAGGGTCCCTTAAAGGCTATCTCCTGTGCCTTCATCGCATACTGCCTCAACTCTTCCCTATCTTTTGCAGCAAATGCTCTATCGATCATGCTATCCATCTCTACATTTCTAAAACCCCAATAGTTAGACCCGCCAGGCCTATCCTCGCTACTATGAAAGGCTAGGAGCATCCCCAAGGGATTTGGGCTCTGGCTTACCGCGAGGGCGAATGTTTCGTAGTCAAAAGTCTGCATGATCCTTGGATACATTACCGAGGACTCCAGCCTAACCAAGTTGATCTTTATACCGACTCGTGAGAGCTGCTCAGCAACAACCTCTGCTGCCTTATCAGACTGTGGGAACCAAGGTAGAGAGAGCATCTCGAACTGAAGCTCTTGAGGAAGCCCTGAAGGAGGTGTTCTCTGGGCTATTAATATGGATCCAGACCCTATATAGGGTGCTGCTAGTGCTATTATAACAAGTGCTAGAGAGGATATCATCACAGCAATTCTCCCGATAATCATAAGCATCTCCACCCCATATTAACCTTCAAGATATTAATACTTGTTGCTATATTAATACTTGTTGCTCTCTAGAGTGTTGTTTTAAGATTTGTCCTATATAAATCTCTCTAAGGATGAGTAACTAGATGCACCACATAGGATCTTAGAGATATATTAGTTGTAATTAGTATAGACTATATGGTGATTCTATGCTTGTGATCTCGAGGAGGGAGGTTGAGAGGAGGATTATGGCTATTGCTTCTGAGATGGGTAGAAGGGGGCTTGATGCTCTCTATCTAGTCTCTGTTGCTAATATCGCGTATACTACTAACTTCTTCCACATACCCACTGAGAGGCCTATTGCTGCCCTTATTCTGTCTAGTGGTGAGAAGATCCTCTTTGTTCCCAGGCTTGAGTATGAGCATGCCCTGAAGTACTCATATGCTGATGAGGTTCTGAGCTATGATGAGTACCCCGATGAGAGGCATCCCATGCTCATTATAGCTGACCATATGAGGAGGCTTGGTCTCGAGGGTAAGAGGATAGGGTTTGATGTGGATGGCTATGGCCATATATTCGGCTATAGGGGTCCCAGGCTTAGCGAGGTTCTGAAGGCTAGTTATAGTTATGAGAGGGATCTTGTTGAGAACATGAGGCTAGTGAAATCCGAGGAGGAGCTGAGGCTATTGAGAGAGAGCGCCAAGTGGGCCTCCCTAGCGCATAGGCTTCTCCAGGAGTATACAAGGCCAGGGCTATATGAGGACGAGATCTCCATGAGAGCTAGCATGGAGGCAACCCTAGCTATGGCCAGGGCTATAAGGGAGATCTACAGGCCGGCCGGGTGGAGCGCCGGTGCCAGAGCAGGGTTTAGGGGACAGGTTGGTAAGCACTCATACTACCCCCACTCCCTAACTATACACGCCATAATCAAGAAGGGAGATGTCCTGGTAACAGGGGCCACAGCCCTTGTGAGTGGCTATGGTGCAGAGCTAGAGAGAACAATGATCGTTGGAGAACCCACAAAGGAGCAGGAGAAGTTCTTCAAACTAATGATGGAGGCTAGAAGAATAGCCCTAGAAAGCATAAAAGCCGGGGTTAGATGCAGCGATGTTGATAGAAATGTCAGGAGATTCTTCAAGGAGAGAGACCTAATCAGATACTGGAGACACCACACAGGACACGGAATAGGGCTCGAATACCACGAAGCCCCCTTCTTCGACATAGGGGACAACAGAGTGCTCGAGGAGGGGGTGGTGATGACCGTGGAACCAGGGATCTATGTTGAGAACCTAGGAGGATTCAGACACTCAGACACAGTAGTGGTTACCAAAGACGGGTTTGAGTTCATAACAAACTACCCAGACGAGCTAGAGGATCTCATAATCCCTGTATAAAGTCCTATAAACGCAAAACCCTCCATATATCTAGAGACTATGCGCTTTGGAATGATATTCATATCTCTTCCCTACCCCGAAGGGCGTTTTTTCTATTATAACACTCCAGAAGCTACAGAAGATCATTTTCTATATCTAACCCTACCCCAGGGTTTTTTAGGAGCCCACAGGCCTGTTCTAAGGGCTGTTAGCTCTATTATCTGTGTATGGTCTATGAATAGGTTAACATCCCTGCCGAATGTGTATATATACCATCTAAAGACAGGCCTCTCGGCTGCTTCGAACATAAGCCTGCTGATCCCAAACCTCTTGATGAGATCCTCAACTATATCTGTCCTCCACTTTTTAACACCCTCTGTTATCCCCTCAGACTCGATCATGATAATCCATGCTCCAGCTGAGAGATATGTCTCTATATCCCTAATCATATGATCATGGGGCATTCCCTCAGTCTCCCACTCCTCATGAGCACCCCCAGCCCCTTTTACCAGGGATACCTCGGGCTTTGGCTTCAAGCCGGCTCTCCTCACAGCTCTCACCAGCTCGGCTTTATCCTCATCATCTATATCTATATACCCACTAGATATCTCAACAATATCGAACTCAAGAGCCGAGGCCTCCTCGAGGTATTTATCGAAGGCCTCAGCACCCTGGATAAGAACCCTCTCCGTGAATCCTCCTGTTGAGACCATTATTCCGTGATCGTGGCATAGCCTGTTGATCCTGAGGACAGTTTCTCTGGGGTGGAGCCTCATAGAACCTCCGGAGTATTTGAATATATCTATGTAGTCTCCAGCTATTTCGAAGAGCTCTCTGAGATATGTTGGGGTCACAACGACATAGTAGCTTCCCCTTATCTCTGTGATAGCTCTATCCCTAGGCTTCGGAGGCAGATCCTCTATTTTTATGAACTCAAAGGCCTTCATAGAATCACCCATAATTATTACCCTGGGGCTTTATATCCAGCCCAGGGATCTCAGCCCTGTCTCGAGGATCTATATTCCCTTATAAGCTTCTCGAGGTCCTCCTCTGACATTGCCACAGGCTTTGGCATGCTATTATAGATCTCCCTATATAGCCTCAATACCCTCTCAAGGGTTTCTCTATCTATGAGGACATGCTTGCTTGTAATAACCTCCACACCCCTGTGCTCAACTTCTATGCAGACTATATGGCTATCCCTATCCCCTATGTATTTGAATGCACACCTCTGGCTAGCTATTATAACCCTTTTCAGGGCTTCCCTCATATATTCTAGATCCTGTTTCTTTACTCCAGATATGTCGTCTAGATATACTATGTATAGGCCCTCCATGGAGCCCTCACTGGCTATGCTTGCTATATCGCCACTATCTATCGGTGGGTAGAGCCTCCTAATCCTCCTATAACCCCTGCTATTATATTCCAGAACGATTCTCTTTAGATCCTCTAGGCTCTTCTTAAGCTCCATAAAGCCCTCCTCAAGAGATCTATAGGAATCCTGGCAGGACCTTAGCCTATCGATCAGCGAGGCAACATATCTATCCCTCTCAACCTCAGCTCTCACACTCCTCTTGAAAAACTCATACTCGCTGGAGATCCTCTTAATACTCTCCTCAAGCATCCTTATCCTGTCTATGAGAGCCTGTCTCTCCGAGAGGAGCTCTGTAATCCTCTGCTCCAGGTTCCTCACCTTGCTCTCATCCTCTATAAAACCCCTCACAATCCTCTGAATAGCAAGGGCCTCTCTAGAGAAGCTCTCCTCCATATCCAGGATCACATCCTCTATAGCCGACTCGATAGCAGAGGCTATGCTGGAGCCTTTAACAATCTCAGCCTTAGCCCTCCACGAGGGGATCTTGAGCTCCATAGCCTCCAAGATCCTATCAACCTGCTCGAACTTCTTAGAGTAGTTCTTATACGCTAGGAGACATGCTGATAGAGCATCCCTCTCATGGATCGAGCCAGTCTGGTAGCCTGTAGCCCCTACTATGGAGCTCTTCTCAAGATCGCTCACAACATAATCAGGCTCGAAAACCCTTGCGTTGAACGATGCAGCAACCTTCCTAACAGCCTCAGGAGCTGGCTTCTTATCGCTAGCGACCAGTATGGGGGTTCCATACTTGAGGATCGCCGATATAGCCTGGTAAACATCTCCTCCCCTTATAGTCTCGGTGGCTATGATCCTCCCGTCGAGGTCTATAACAGCAACCCCATACTCAGCTCCAGGGTCTATACCAACTATCACTGGCTTGAGCTTCCTCTCAACATTCTCCGATATAACGATCCTCGTCCTAGCAACAGGCTTAACCCTTATAACAACATATCTACCCCTCTTACTCCTAACAATCCCGGAGAGCCTCTCCCTAGGAGCATCCACAACGAACACAGCCCTATCCAAACCCCCCTCAGATTTTCTATAGGATAGCTGGTATGGTATTCCCTCCCTATCAAGGGCGTCCTTGATCTTCCTAACATATCTGAGAACAGCAGCCCTCAGACCCCTCTGATACCTATCCTCAGAACTCCCGCCAGCCCTACCGGATCTCCCCTTGGATACTATGATCTTAGTCCTCTCCTCCCAAACCCTTATAGCGTAGCCAACACCCTTCTGGCCGAGGAGGGCTAGTATCCTTGCAGTAGCAAGGGGATCCGGCTTTCTTCTCGGGTCGTGGAGACCGTGTTCAGCAGCTATTTCCCTCAGATCCCTATAGCCGCTAGCAACATCGAATGTGGCAAGCAGGATCTGGCTCCTATATGGGAATAGGGATAGTATCCTCAGAAGCTCCTTCTTAGACCTAGCCAACTCGTATAGGTTGTCGAGAACAATATAGTTGGGCCTATACTCGAGGGCAAGCCTTATAACCTTTGGCAGCGAGATATCGGAAGCCTCATAGAGGATCTCGCCATCCCTCACTATAGAGACAGCATAGCTGGCCCCCAGCCTCGATGCCGGGCTACCACTATATAGATCTATACCCATCGATACAATACCCCTCTCATCGGGCACTATCTATCACCCACAACCCTCCTAACAAGATCCTCGGCACTAACATCAACGCCGAACCTCTTTGAGAAGAACTCAGCTATATATCCAAGATCCCTCCTAAGGATCTCGAGACCCTTCTCGTCGCCAGCCCTGATCCACTGGGGCCAGTCTATAACATAGCACCTCTCAGAATCATGATCCCTTGTGACCATAATATTATATGGGCTCAGATCTCCATGTATTATCCCAGCATCCCTATATGCCCTTAACACAGTCTCTAGTATATCCTCGAGAACCCCCAATGGATCCCTTAGATCTCTAACCCTATATAGATCAACACCATCTATATAAGCAGTAACCAGGGCATTATACTCCCTCCCAATAGGTTTAGGAACTCTAGCGCCTATTCTGCTGAGCATTTCGAGAGCCCTGTGCTCCCTCTCAGCAGATATAACGCTCCTAGCACCCCACCACAGTCTCTCGAACGCAAGCCCGTAGCCCCTAACCCTCACAACATGCCTAAAGCTCGTAACACCTATTCTGTGGAACTTTATAGCTAAAATCTCGCCATCTCTCCTACCTAGGTACACTAGACTCTCCTTACCAAGCCCGATCCTCTCGCCCACAGCGCTCACAAGACCCCTCCTCAAGAGCCCGTGGAGAGACGCTATATTGAGCCCTGAGAATGTAAGCCTATACATATCCCTGTAAAACCTATGGATTGTTACAAGCCTCTCATCAACTAGTCTCCTGAGACTACTATATAGAGCACCCTCTGGAAGCCCTGTCCTCCTCATTATAACCCTTATAGGCACGTGCTCATAGATCTTCACCAGAGAAGCCATGCTCCTAAGAACAAGGATATCTTCTCTAGAGAGTATAGAGTAGATCTTCCAGAGCAGAGCCCCACCCACCATTATAGGGTTTTCTCACCATATTCAGTGGATATATAGAGTATCTGGCTACCCCTTATAAGGATCTTCCCAAACTTTGTTGCAGGCCTATCGCTTCCCTCCTTAACCTGGAATGCATCGCTCAGAACAACGTTCATAGTGCTATCGGTGAGATCCAGCTTGCCTATGAACTCGGAGCCATCCTTAAGCTTAACCATCACAGTCTTCGATATAGCAGACCTCAGGATCTTTATAGGGCTCTCAGGCCTCTGCTTAGCTGGCAAACCATGCACCAAGATTATATAGAATCGAGACATTAAAAGCTTATAGTAAGGACAGCACAATAGATCTAAGAGACATATCCATCATTGAATAACAAAGAATACCAGCATCTCGCGCCCACGGTGTTTATTCTCTAGATCCGATTAGACCTTGGTATGGGCTTGCTAGCTGAAATCCAGATAATACCCGTGCTAAAACTTATAACCTTATCCCGTTTGCCTTAGAGGTGGGTAGTGATTAGGATATATACTCTGGGGGCGTCCATTTCGCATAGGGATTTGGATATCCCTATAAGCTCATAGGTGACTGTCGAGCTAATGACAAGGAGCTTCCACCTAGGCTTATCCCAGGATGTCTTGGAGCAATGCTCCCATAAGATTTTGAGAAGCATGATCGCCAGCTAATCTAACTGCCTCAAAAGATCCTATTATCATAAATCACCATGAAGAATGCTTCTACCCCAGAGAGCAGGGTTTGTTGTTGTTATCATTAAAACTGAAGCATCATAGAGCCTGAGAAGCCCGATCTATTGCTTAGTATAATCGAAGAGACTCCTACTCCTAGCCCCAGATCTAAGAGTCTTCTCAGTAACCCCGAAGTATTCCAGGATTCTCAGGGCTGCTGGTATAACCTGGTGGTCTATATAGTAGCCTGGATCTATATCCTTGGGATCAGCAAATATATATGGCACAGCTCTATCGCTAATCCTCCCAGCACCCCTTATAATGACATAGCCTATTTTATCGCCAATAGCGATCCTCCCACCCCTGCTAAGCAGGATCTTCGCAGCCTTTACATGGGGTGCTGTGGCCTCGTACTCCTCGAGGGGTCTTGTTATGGTCTTCCATATGACTAGCTTTTCTATCGAGATCCTTCCAGCCTCTAGATCCTTTATAACCCCCCTAACATAGTCAATAGCCCTCGATATATCCTCTGTTCTTAGAACTATCTCGGCAACCCTCTCCTGGATCTCCTTGGCGAGCTCTGACCAGTCTCCCCTCACAGCCTCGAAGCCTACTATATCGATCCTCCCATCCTCTGTTAGCCCAACATATCTCTTCTTAGCCTCTGTGAAGAAGACCTTCCTATAGATCTTCTCGATCTTTATCTCCATATCGAGCTCCCTAGAGATCCTCTCTGCAAACTCCTCAGCAAGACCCTTGACATAGCCTATGAAGAGGGAGTCTGTGTCTCCATATATAACCCTAAGCCCCATGCTTCTGGCGATCTCTATAGCCCTCATAATTGTAGCCCTCCCCCACGCTGTGACAGCCTCGGCACCCTGCTTGAAGTACCACCTAGCACCAACCCAGCCCATGTAGCCGTAGGCTGCGTTAGCAAGGATCTTAAGAGCTCTCTGCCTCTCATCAAGGATCCTGTACTCAACGCTATCCAGGCTATACTTTCTCATTTCATCCCTAACAGCTCTTCTGAGCCTTAGAAGAGTTTCGAGAACCCTCTTATAGAAGCCTGGAGGGGATTTCCTAAATAGATAACCAACCTCTGGGGATTCCCAGCACCCCTCATCCCCGCACTCATCCTGGGTTTCTACATATGTGTCGGGCCCTATGTTATACTTGATCATTATATTGGGATACATGGATGAGAAGTCCATAACAGCTATATTGCTATGAACACCCGGCTTGGGCTCTAGAACAACAGCTCCCTTATATGGCTCGTATGGCCTCTCCTCCCTGTTTGGCACAAGCTCCCCGTATTTATAAGCCTCCCTCATTAGATACCACTCAAGCCTGTGCCCCACAGATGCTGCCCCAACCTGGTCTAGGGGTAAGCCTGTTAGCGATGATAACTGGAGCGCGAAGGGCAGGATCTTCATGCCTATACCGTATGTGGATATAACATCATCACTCGAGTAGCTTAGCAGGAGAGCCCTCTTAGACATATCATCCCAGTGCTTCGAGATCTCGTGCCAAGGTATATTAGTTCTCCTCGACCTCTCCATAACCCCAAAGTACTCTGCAACAATGTCAAGGCTCTTGATCTTTATCTCATGTATTTCCTCAGCAAAATCATATAGATCCACATGGAGCCTCCCAGGAATCGAGTAGTGCCCATAAACACTCGGTCTCGGCTCAGAGCCCCTCTTCCTGCCTATATCGAGCTTCAGCCCGTTCCTCTTGCACCTCTCCATCATGTATGGTATGTCGAAGTATGTGCTATTATAGCCGAAGAGTATATCTGGATCCTTTTCCAACATATAATCAATAAACTCCTTCAGGGGCTTATGATCCCTGGGCCCTGGATCCTCCGCCAAGAACTGGGTAACCTTGCCGCTATCATCCATAACACCTATTATAATGATAGGATCGCTCTCAGCCCTTGGAGAACCCCTGGGGTTATAGACCTCTATATCGAAGGCAACACTCCTAAGATCCGGGGGCCTAGTTATATCGCCATAGCCAAGCCTCTCAACAACCTCATACTCAGCCGAAACCCTGTACTCTCCACTCTTGGGGAGCCTTCTAACCCTAAACCTATGCCAAGTGCTTGGAGACGTATCCCTGTCGATCATGTATCTAAGGGCGAACCTTATATCAGCCTCGAGAACCTCCCTAACATATGCGAGACCCCTTACCCTCTCCCTATACTCCCTAACACTCTCAGGAATAACAGTCTGGATCCTAAGCACGGGAACTCTTCTACCATAGAGTCTCCTCTCAACAGGCCTAACCTCGGTTATGGGCGACGATGGGGTGCTGAGTCTCTTAATCATCTCAGCAGCCTCATCTATTGGAGCGTCGTCCTCGAGGACGGCATAGAAGTATGGCCTGAAGCTCCTATCCCTCAAGATAACCCTGTTGCCAGAACTATCGATACCCCAGATCACTATATTAGGCTCTGACCTCACAACCTCATAGCTTAGATCCAGAACGAATATGTCTACAAGCTCCTCCATGCTATCCTAACCTATATATTCTAAGCTAAAATAAAGATACATCATAGGGCGATCCATGTCTAGTCTTAAGCCTCCTGCCCTCTAGGCGAGGCCATAGTTTTACGCTGGTCTAAGGGATTTCTTGAGTCTTATAACACCCTCCTCTATCTCCTCCGGCTTTACGGTGCTTATGCTTATTCTAGCAGCGTCGTTGGGTTTCTCTTCTATATAGAACTCCCTGGCTGGTACGTATATGACTCCTGATTCTATCGCTTTTGCTAAGTGCCTATCTGAATCGGTGCCTATTCTTAGGGTTGTGAAGAAGCCGCATCTAATATCTGTATACGATCCTGGGAAGTGCTTCTCGAGAGACTCCCTGAGGATCTTTATCTTCTCGTAGTATATCCTCCTAAGCCTTGGTAATAGGCTATCTACAAGACCTCTTCTAAGGGCCCTCGCTACTAGGAGCTGGATAGGTGTTGCTGTTGAGAAGTCATGCTGCTCCAGCTTTGAGAGCTCCTCAGCGATCTCCCTGCTAAGGATTACGAAGCCTATCCTCAGCCCTGGTGCTAGAACCTTGCTCATAGAGCTGACATAGATCACGGAACCGGATCTATCCATGTTCTTAAGACTCTGCGGCGGATTCTCAGCAATAGGTCTGTAGGGGTCGTCTTCTATGATCTGGAAGCCGTAGCTCTCAGCAAGCTCTAGGAGATGCTTCCTCCTCTCAGGACTCATTATATATCCACATGGGTTGTGGCATGTTGGTATAACATAGACAAGCCTGGGCCTATAGCCCCTCCTAAGCCTATCCTCAAGGGCCCAGGTGTCAAGACCATCACGATCAACAGCCACACCCCTGATAACAGCTCCCTGGAACCTCATGGGATCCACTGCCTCCCAGAAGGAGGGATCCTCGGTGAAAACCAGATCTCCTGGGCCTATGAGGAGCTGGCTCAGTAGCTTTATACCATGCTGAGCTCCAGAGACGACAACAAGCTCACCCTCACCCCCCACGGTTATTCCGAGAACCCTCTCGGAATAGCCCCTAAGCTCTCTAACAAGCTCCACAAGCCCACCAGCTCCTGGGTATGTGAACGCCTGGGCTCCATACTCGCTCGCAACCTCAGCGAAAATCTCGACCATCTCCCTCACAGGCACTAGGCTGGGATCGGGGGAACCGCTTGCAAAGTTTATAACCCCCGAGAGGCTTTTCGCGGTTCTGGAGGCAAGCTCCACAGGAGACCAGGATAGTCTGCGGAAAGCAAGCACCCCTTCTACCAGATATTGAGGGCAGAGGCATTTAAGATTTTCCAAACCATGGTGTCTTAAAGCATTTAGGGGCTCTAGGTTCTATAACCCCACCCGGCTCTAGAGGAGGGTTTTTCTATCGAGACCACTATGTTATCAGCTGCCTTAAATACTATCTCTTGAGGACCAGCTTGTCTAGGGTATCTGTTGGGAGGATCATTGTTAGGGGTTATAGGGGCAGCTGGGACCTGGATCTATCATCAATATCGATCGAGATCCATGGTGTGAGCTTTGAAGATAGCGTATCAAGTGTTCTGGAGTACATGGCTAGATCCCGTGGGATCTCTCTTGAGGGGGCTTCCAGAGTAAATCTCGAGGGCTCCGTGGTTTCTCCAGAATTTATAGGGGGTAAGAGGCTCCTAGTACCTCTCACATTCACAATACTCTCTAGAGGCGATGACTATATAGATCTTGCGCCCATAGGTTATGACGATATTGAGAAGAGATCCGGGCTGAGAATTCTCTCGAGGATACCCTTTGACCTTATTAGGGGTGGGTTCTCCCTCCTCCTCACAAGATCCTCTATATATCCCTTCGCCCTCGCCAGGCTATTCAAGATCCTATATCGGGGTAGCGAGACGAGGGATCTTGTTAGAAGGATCTATGGTGATCTAGGACCTATTCTTAGTGAAACACTAGCCAGAATAAAGATACCCCTGAGACCATCGATCTATAGGGCTATAGAGCAGTATGTTGTTATCTATAAATGCCAGAGATCCTTTGCAGCCTCCGTAATAGAGCCAGCCACTATAGAGAAGATCCTAGGCAACGGAGTCTCAGGGGTTATAATGGATCACCATGTATCATCTATATACACTAAGAACATGGATATAGCATACTACTACGCAGGAGTCCTGAACTATATGGCATACAAAGTATTAAAGCTAGAGCTGGGAGGCTTTGCAAGAGACCAGTTTGGGAGACCTCTCTTAGCTCTCAAGGAGGCAGGGTTGGAGTGGAGGGATTCTGGCTGGCAACACGAGGTCTCAGCAATATCCCAGAAGATCCATGGGATGAGGAGAGAGATCCTGAGACTATCCGGCTTGGGGGATTTAGAGCTATTCGAGATAATAGATCAAGGAGCTGATAATAAGATTATCAAGACTATGAGGAGGAGGACTAGCGATATGCTTGGATTAGTTGAGAGATATATTGAGGAGATTGCAAGCATCATAGATATGAGAATAGATATCAAAAACCTCTCAAGAGCATTGAAAAAATATGTTATTGAGACAAGCATTCACTAGCTCTTAACAACCCTAGCCTCTGGTATTATCTCTACTTGTCTTGTTAGTGTGTTTCCTACTGGTGATGTTCTTACTGTTTCTTCCCATATTTCTTTTATTGTTTTTTCGTCTGCTTCTGCGTCTAT